>ENA-OOWH01001438-OOWH01001438.1-human-gut-metagenome-genome-assembly--contig:-NODE-1438-length-14125-cov-7.266596_pt1 | contig 14125 bp, 7 predicted proteins | sample MGYA00241576_ERZ501321 | MGnify/ENA primary metagenome ERZ501321 (study PRJEB25962, sample SAMEA2042733) | human gut metagenome | biome: human gut; feature: human-associated habitat; material: faeces... | reverse complement strand
TTTCTATTTTGATTCAAGTTTGCGAACGAGCATCGCGAGTTTCGCAATTACCTATTATACTTCTGAATTATCATTGTTTTCTGGTATGATAAGCTCACACCAAAGCTGTTCTATCTGTTCACAAGACAATCTGCCATTTAACCAGTTGCCAAGTGTAACAACCATTCCGTCCTGCTCATAGTAGAGCCATTCCTGTGTTTCGATGTTTCCCTCATACACGATAGTCACATCAAAATCAGGCATAAATAATCCTGCCTCCGTATCCCAGATACAGGCAACTCCCTGTCTGAGTGTCAGATTCAGGCTTTCGACATACACAGACCAGCCGCTTACGACAATCTGAAAGTCATCATCAATCTCTGCAATATCGTCCTGAGTGTCGATCAGCTCCTCCATTTCCGATACTGCTTCTTCTATCTCCCCCAGTCGGTATCTCTTATTCATCTGCCGCCTCCTTATATCTGCACCTGACAACAAAACGCATTGTTCCCTGTCCCGGCATTCAGCATTTCACTTCCGGTTTCTTCCATTACCGGGTATCTGATATCTATGCCCGGTATCTCAATAATGCCGATGACACTGCCTTCTTTAAGAATGGCTTCCTCCTCTTTACTAACGGTGGTTTGCTCTTTCTCAACCTCTGACCTTTCATCTTGCTTCTCCTCCAATGTCTGCTCAAATTCATTTATGAGCTGGTTCGTGTTTCTCTCTCCGGTTGTACCCCAGAAAAAAGGGACTGCCATAATGGCAATCCCTGCTGTAATCAGTAGTCCTGTGACCACTTTCCTTATGCTCATAGAGTTTCACTCCTATCTTTTCCTGTTTCTGTCTGGCATATAGATTCCCTTATCCTCTGCAACAATGCCCGCATTTTCTATTCTGTCCTCAGACTTTTCTTCGTCCGGTCCCCCAAGATCTGCGTCCATAGCTTTTGCATTCTCAAGGTCAAGCTGGGCATTTAATTCATACTGCCTTGCAAGTTTTTCTTCCAGTTCTGCACTATATGCAAACGGCTTGTCATACTCCGCCTTTGAAGCCTCAAGATCATTCTGGTACTGTTCAACCTTCTTTTCCAGAAAATCAACATTTTCGTGAAGTCCGTTGAACAGGTTCTCCAGCTTTACCATACTTCCCACCGGACTTGTGGAAAGTTCTGCCTTGTATTCCGTCTTTCCACGAAGCACCATATAGTTGATACTGAGGAAATTCTTTTCCACCAGAAGCTCAAAGCCGTGGAACTTACCGACTGGAGTGGTTTCGCCTGTCTTACATTTGCTGATTGCTTCAAGCATTACGGTTCCACCATCCACTCGCTCTGTATAAGTTGCATTGCCTATGGTAATGGCAAAATCCGGGTTATCAATCAATTCCTTATCCCTTGCCTTTATATCCTCCCTGACATTGGCAAGTTTCTCTGTCGCAGTTTTGATGAGTTTTGGATACTTGATCATAAAATTATCCTGCAATCCGTATCTCTGATTATCATAAGACGCCTTTAAGAGCTTTAATCTCTGGACATCATTGTCAACCTCCATCTTTTCCCTGATTAAAGGGTTGCCTGTAGCAACCGCCTTAATCTCCGCATAAGAAAGTGTTGCCTCATCAATGTCCTCACAGCTTCGGCTCACTGCCTTGCTTGTCATAACCTGACTGATGAAACGCTGCTTGTTTTCCACAAGTGACCAGTTGTATGCATCAAAGGTTTGTTTTGTAACATATCGGTAGATTGCCACCTCATCGTTTTTATTTCCCTGTCGGATACCTCTGCCTTCCCTCTGTTCAATGGAAGAAGGCTTCCACGGGCAATCGACATGGTGCATTGCAACAAGGTGTGTCTGTACATTAACTCCGGTTCCGCACTTATCTGTCGAACCGATAAGGACTTTTTTCTTACCTGTCCTCATTTCCTTAAAGAGTGCATCCCTCTGTGCGTCTGTTTTTGCATCGTGAATAAATGCTATCTCCTCCGCAGGGATACCATACTTGATAAGTGACTCCTTCAGATAATCATAAATCGTAAAGTCCTTGTCCGGTCCCGGTGTTCCAATATCCGAAAAAATAAGCTGACAGCCTATATGACCATCAGCATTTCCTTTTACATATTCTTTCCAGACATTTTCCGCTACCTTATTGAGCTTTCCGTCCGGGTTGTTCGGTGCGTCCTTATCAATCAGTCTTGCGTCTGTTCCAAGAAGTCTTGCTTCGTGCGTAATCTTTAAGAAGTTGTCAACACTTGGATCAACACCCCCGCCCCTTATCCTTTCTGCCCTTACAACAAATTCTTCCATTACCTGCTTCACATACCAGTCCGGCTCCGACTCCACGATAATAGGCTTGCCGCCACGGAGTGCAGGCACATCAAGGTCAAGCATATCCGCTGTCTGCACATCAGCAACCTCACGGAAGATGTTCATAAGTTCCGGCAGATTGGTAAACTTATTGAACCTGCTCTTGAAACGGAAACCACTGCCCTCAACCGTAAGCTCCAGTGCCGTTGTTACTTCTCCGAAGTTAGCCGCCCACGAGTCGAAATGATGAATTCCCATCTCCTCAAGTGCCGATTTCTGCAAATAAAGCTGCATAACATACATCTCACACATTGTGTTGCTTATCGGTGTACCTGTTGCAAATACAATTCCCCTGCCATCATTTATCTCTGATAAATACTGGCATTTAAGCTGCATATCCGTTGACTTTTTAGCCCCACTACTGCTGATTCCCGCCACATTATTCATCTTTGAAAATGTGGCAAGGTTCTTAAAATTGTGTGCTTCGTCTACCATAATAGAGTCAACACCCAGCTCCTCAAAGGTAATGAGGTCATCTTTCCTGCTCTCATCGGTCAGGGATTTAAGCTGTTCCTCCAGCTTTTTCTTCTGGCTTTCCATCTGCTTTACGGTCCAGCGTTCCCCGTTCCGCTCCTTCATATCATCAATCGCATAGGTGATCTCATTTATCTGTTCATTAAGCATTCGCTCCTTTCTCTCTGCCGAAATTGGAATTTTCTCAAATTGCGAGTGCGACATAATGATGCAGTCATAATCGCCTGTCGCAATCCTTGATACAAACTGCTTTCTTCGGCTCTTTTCAAAATCACGCTCCGTTGCAACCAAGATGTTTGCTGACGGGTAAAACCTTAAAAATTCACTTGCTGTCTGCCCGATAAGCGGCTTTGGCACTACCATAATTGTCTTATTGGCAAGTCCGAGCCTTTTCTGCTCCATACACGCAGCCATCATTTCAAAGGACTTTCCGGCACCGACACAGTGGGCAAGCAGGGTATTTCCTCCCATAAGGATTCGTGCCACCGCATTTTTCTGGTGCGGCTTTAATTCAATCTCAGGGTTCATTCCCGGAAATTGCAAATGGCTTCCGTCATACTCACGCAGGCGGATATTATTGAAGGTTTCATTATAATATTCCACATACTTCTGTCGGCGTTCCGGTTCTGCAAATAACCATTCCTTGAACTTCTCCTTGATCATATTTTGCTTTTCCCTTGCAAGCATTGTCTCATTTTTGTTGACTTCATAATGGTACTTGCCCTCACCATCATCAATCCTGTCCCTGACAGTGACCGTTTTTAAGTTCAGGGTATCCTCAAAAATAGAATAAGCATCCATCCGGCTTGTACCATAGGTTTTCGTTGCCGCCACGGAATGTTTATCCATACTTTTGTTCTCAATGAACCATTCCATACTCATTTTATTCAAGTGTACCTGAATACCGGAATTATAATACTCCGTTCTGATTGCCCTTGCCCTTTTTGGTGTATTAAGCAGCTCATAGATAAACTGTTCATAATCAAGCGGTTCAATCCAAGTTGTACCAATCTTTACATCTATATCCGAGGCTTCAATCCATTCCGGCTGAACTTTCTCTAAGGCTGCGGCATTGGCGGCAAATCTTTCTGCCTGTGGATCGTCGGTATCAGCCGCCATTGCCTTTGCAACACGCAGCTTATCCCTTACATTGCCTGACAGATATTCATCTGCTGTCTCCCAGCCTGCGTCCGGGTTATTTTCATTGTAACGGTCAGGATTAAGAAAAATAATTCCATCGAGTTCCTTTATGAGAGTATCCCTGTCTGTTTCATAAATGGAGAGCATATAAGGAATATTTACATATCCAAACTCATTGACCGATACATTAAGAGCCTCAACTGCAGTTTCTACCCTGTCCACCACGGACTTTGCTTTAATCGTCTGCTTATAAAACATATCAGCCTTCTTCACCTCCCCGTCCTCATTTACTTCTTCCAGACTGCAAAGAAGCGGATAATCGCTGTCATCCCTGAACGCTGTACGGTTTGCTTTGGAAGTGATTGCTCCATACTTTCCAACGAATTTATCATATTTTACATTCAAAAGCTGCTGTTTGTCTGCAAGCTCCTCATCACTACAGCCCTCCATCTGGATATCAATCAGCTCTCTTGTTATCTGTCTGATTTCATCAAGGCTCTTAATACGCCCCTCCGCTGTCGGTGATACTTTCTGCCTTACCATCTCTGAATTTTCCCTGTAGTAAAGTTTTCCTTCAAAGAATGTGTAAGTATAATTTCTGACATCCGGATCAGCGGGAATGACTTCCTCTGTCTGTTCCTCATTATCTGCCAGTCTCTCAAAATCTGTCATCTGTGCTTTGATGTTACTGATTGCCTTATTGAGTGCTTCATACAGATTGAAGTTCTCATCATTATTCACACAGACGGTATATTTGCTGTCCTGTCCGAACATCCTTGTATCATACTGCATTGTACCAAGCATCATCTCCGGGTGCTCTGCAAAATAGGAATTGACTGCTATGCCATCACCTGTGACACCAAGATGTACCCAGTCAGGCTCTATATCAATTTTTCGCTCTCTTTTCTGTAAAAAAAGAATGTCCGCAGTCACCTCAGTTCCTGCATTATCCTTAAATGCAGTATTCGGAAGTCGGATTGCTCCCACAAGTTCTGCCCTCTCAGCCAGATACTTTCGTATAGTCGGATTGCTCTTATCCAGTGTTCCCTTTGTGGTAATCACTGCAACCATACCTCCCGGTCTTGCCTGATCGAGTGCTTTTGCCAGAAAATAATCGTGAATACGGAAGTTATACTTGTTGTACTTTGGATCGAATATCTTATAATCTCCAAATGGCACATTTCCCATAACAACATCAAAGAAGTTATCCGGATATGTGGTGTTTTCAAATCCTGTAATACTGATATTGGCATTCTGGTAAAGCTGTTTTGCTATTCTTCCCGATATGCTGTCCAGCTCCACTCCGTACAGCCTGCTTTGCTGCATTGGTGCTGGCATACTTCCGAAGAAATTACCGATACCCATAGACGGCTCCAAGACATTTCCGCCTTTAAACCCAAACTGCACAAGGGCTGAATTGATACACGTTGCAATCTCCGGCGAAGTGTAAAAGGCATTATTTACAGTTGCTCTTGCCGCACTGTATTCCTCATCGGAAAGAAGCTCTTTCAGTTCTGCATACTCTTTGCTCCACGCAGCATTATTCTCATCAAATGCCTGTGACAAGCCTCCCCAGCCGACAAACTTTGATAAAACAGTCTGCTCCTCCTGTGTTGCAAGTCTGTTTTCTGCTTCAATCTGCTTTAGTGTACAGATTGCATCAATGTTCCACTGGTATCTGGTCTTTGCACCACCCTTTTCTGTTTCCCACAGGTTATAATGGAAATTGAGTTTTGTCTGGTCTTGTGTTTTTTCTTTTCCACGCAGACCTTCCACTGGCGGTAATACTTCCTGTGCAGGTGTTTCAGGGGCAGCCTCCTGTGGTTCGGTATCCTTCTGTGGAATATCTGCCGATACATTCTTATCCTCATCAGAAATTATACGACCATCCGTGTCAATCTTGGTATTCAAGCCATATGCAATCGCCCGTTCTCTGGTTTTAAGACGGCTTTCTCTCACACTGTCCTCAATATCAAAGAACTTGCGGTAAACAGGATTCATCTTTTCCCTGTCAATCTTATTTTTTATGGTCTGATAGATTGCCTTCTGGTCCTCTCCACAGTAAAATGGCTGTTTTACCATATAGGATAAGATTTCATATACCTCACGCCATGATACGGTATCCCCTGCCCTCTCTCCATTTCTGTTTTTGTAGCTTACTTTCACATCTGCACTGCTTAAAGTGTATTCTGTGAGTCCATACTGATTATTGCAATATGCCTTTCTCTCACCCTGAACATTTCCCATCGCTATCTCACAGATCAGTTCCAGCTTATTCGGCATAAATGCAAAATCCGACTGCACCACATCCATAAGGAAAGCACGGAATGGTGTGTAACAGCTACATTCTGACACAAGTATCTCAATGGCATCTCTTAAATCTTTATCCATTGCAGCTACACGGTCAGCATAATCAATCGGCTTGATATACCGTAACTCAGCCGCCTTTCTGTTTACAGCATAACTGTCAGGCTCATCAGGAATAGCATAATCATCAATTTCTGATTTCTCCTCCTGCGTATCAACTTCACGGTACTCTGCGTCAATGACTTCATCATCTTCACGAAGTCCGTCCATTGCAAGCTCATCAATACGAGGTGTCTCCGACTGGTATTCTCCGGTAAGGATAAGTACACCGATTTCCTTTTCGACATTCTTCCACGAAACGTATCCTTCTACTTCTCCATCTTCATCTTTCCATTGGATACGAAGTCCCGAACCGTGAAATGTGTCATACCCGTGCAAGCCCAGACCGTCAAGCGGCCAGCTTGCACCCCCCTGACCATATTCTGCCTTGATACGCTTTGCTCTGGTTCCTGCGTCTATCTCTGTCTGATAGATTTCACACACCCTGCCTTTTCCACCGACAAAGCCAGTTCCTTTCATAAGTATCTCTTTTACATACTCACTTGGTACACTCTCTGCTTTCTTTGGATTAAGGTAATTATATTTTCTGGCAAGGGCAGCCTTTTTATCCTCCTCGAACTGACGCATAAATTCATTGTGTCTGGTTTCCTCCGGCTGCTTCACACCAAAACTTGCCTGCCCGTTTTGGTCGAAAAAAAAGGAAGCCTGTGTATATTCGGCTTCCTTACTGACACCCAATGAGTTAATCTCATCAAGCTCTCTATTTAATTCTTCCTGTGTTTCTAATGAAACTTCATCACGATCTGGTGGAGCACTACTTCCTCTGCCTGCATCTTCGCCTGCTCTCTTATCTTCCACATCTCCATTGTCGATGACGGATTCTGTGGCTTGTGCTTCATTAGATACTGTTCCTCCAACTGATCGTAAAGCTGGTTTGCTTCCTCCTCTACTGCCGACATCTTCTCGTACATCTTCCCGAATCTCATCAGTGTCTTGTACCTTGCCGGTTCGTTCTCCAGAAGATACTTCATTGCCATTCTCCCGTATCTGCCCAGCTTCGTTAAATCCTCTGTCTCGTCCGGCATTGTCAGCTCCGGATACAGCAGTCCGTCCACTTCCTTGTAAGTCATTGCTTCTAACATATGATATTCTCCTTTCGCTCTCAATCGTTTGTAAATTCCTACTAAATTCTCTAAGAACACTACAGGAGACATCGCATACAAGGGAACCAAGACGGTAAACTATCTCCTCATCTTTGATATTTACAATCTGACTGAAATCCTGTTCTTGCACAGATAAGTCAAATCCACATCTCGTCCCTACAGCATACATAACACTGGAATATACTAACTGCTCCATATCGCTATCCTGCTGTAAGCCCTTGCGTTTTTCGTTGAATTCCTTTATCACACTACCTGATAGCTGCATTAGTTCGGACATTCTATCCCCGAACTCCTCTTTTATTATATTCCAAACATTTGTTCCTGTAAACTGTTTTAACGTATTTTTTAGTGATTCTCTGTCATCGCTTTTATACCGCTCCATCTGTCCTTCCGATACCAGAAAGTCTGCATAACTTTTCAGGTTTTCCCCCTCCAGATCCCAAGTCAGCTTCACATTCTTTCCGCCTGTATCACTGATATCGAAAATATATCTCATACGGGGATTAAGTGCCCTTGAGGGGAAGATAGCACAGCCCTTTGCTCCACGCTTTACATATCTTCCCACTTTCTTCCAAGTGTCATAATCTGCCATAAGGGTACTTTTCTCCGGTGATCTCTGAGCTGTTACCATAACGATATTATCAAATTCATAGCGATATAACTGACCAGCAACTTTTAATACATCTTTCCAGTTCTTTTCAGAACGGGTGATGTTGCTGATTTCTGAATCATATATCGCTTTGACCTTCATATCAACACTCATGTGTCACCCTCCTTTTACTTCAGTAATTCTGCAAACATTTCCTTAAAGAGCTTTGACTCCTCCCCGTCAAGCTCAATCACAAATTCTGCATCAACCGCCTGTCCATCACATTTGCCCTTTCCTTTTACAATCTTTCGCATAATCCTGAGAAGCACATAACACTGCTTTGACTTGGCTATGCTCTGCTTAAAGGCAAGTCCGTCGCTGTCAGCCGACTGCTGTGTCTCATAGACAATCACATTCAGCTTTCTGCTGATTTCCTCAACTTTCTCATATGGAATACTGACAGACGATTTTACCTCTCCCGGTCTTTCCCATTCCTTATGAAGTTCGTTTAATAAAAATTCCATATCCTTAATAACTGCTGTCTGCTCATTTTTCATCGTGTCTTTCCTCCATTTTCCTTTAATGAAGAAGGGAGCTGTTCTTCGCTGTATGGCGAAAAATCAACTCCCTTCATATCCTCCGCATCAAGGACTATCTGTTCTGAATAATACATATCCATTGCCTTGTTTATGGCATCGTCAAGTGACTCTGCCTTTACTGTCTCTACCCTTGAGAGAACTTCTTTTATCTCAATATCAAATTCTTTTTCCATTCGATATCAGCCTCCAATTCCATTTTTCCTCATCGGCTCTTTTTTTCTTTTACCTGTCTTTCCTTAAAACCTTCATCATACTTTCCATCTTCAAGCCTGTCATAAAAATATTCCTCCTCTATCGTTCCAAATTCCTTATACATCTGGTGCAGGAAATCATTCTGCATATTTTTTGGAATATCATCATCCTTTGACAAATCCTGATAAAAATAAAACTTCTGCTTGAGTTTCGCCCTGTAATCATAAACATCTTTTATCTTTTCAGGTGTCCCGTATTCTCTTTTATATGCCTTAAAGTTGGTCTGCGAAAGTGTGGAACCAAGATAAATCCCGTGCTCCCACGATACCCCAATCGTTGTGTTATCCTTAGTTGGCTCCTCGTCTTTCGGATATCGCTTATACTCTGTTGCTCCAAGAGCAATCGTGAGAGAGCCGCTTTTCATATCCATTACCACAAGATTGCGTGGAGATAATGCTTCAAGTACCATATAATCGTGGTCATTAAAATTATGAAATGTCTGCCCCCTTTCAAATGTCCTGTCGCATTTTTCATAATGCAGGATAAAGTCATCTATCCAGCCTCTATCCGTCATTCCAATCTCATCCATCTTTGTAATACACTCTGGGGAACTTGTTGCCTTATCAAAGTAAAATTTCTTTGAATCATTATAATATCCTTGCAAAAAGCGTCCCAGTTCCACATCATCTCTACAGAATTTTGCAAAAACTGTAACATTTGCTGCCCTGTAATACTCTGTAAAACCTTCCGCAAGCGTTCTTCCAAGAAGCAGCATCTGATCTGCAAGCTCTGACATATCATCAATGGCAACGAACTTCTTATAATCTTCCAAAGTCATAAGCATATTTCTTTCTGTTCCCTTATAATTCTCCATTACAAGAATCATATCCTTTAAATCCATTCTTACCTCCTGTCCCAGAGAGGACTTTCGCCCTCTCTGCCAATTTTCTATGGTCTGCCAATTACTACAATCTTTCCGACACTTGCCACATCACGGTAAACTACGCCAACTCTTTCATTCAGGGCTTCTACCACCTTGCCATTGCCGACATATACTGCCACATGGCTGATATTCTTATATCTTCCGTTGTTTGTGAAACTGTAAAAGATAAGATCACCAGGCTGCATTTCATCATAAGATACGGTCTTTCCTGCTTCATCAAGTCCCTGTGCTTCTGCCGCTGCTGTAGTTGCTCCTCCATAACTGATATTCACACCTGCATCCTTCCATGAATAATACGCAAGTGAACTGCAATCATAATAATTGCCACTATCTCTTAGTTCCTGACTGTAAGGATAACCCACTCTGTGAAGGGCATAAGAGCAGACTGCTTTCTGCCTGCTATCTGTAATACCACTGAGGATTGCATTTATTTCATCCTCTGTCATGGAACTTACTCCGGGGCTTCCACCGCCTCCACCGCTTCCACTTCCAGCATATCCAAGCTGTCCCATAAACTCAGGACTCATGATCTGCTCAAGCATTTCTACCTGATCAGAATTAAATCCATAAACGGAAATCATATCTCTGTATGATTTGAGCGTAACATTTACATACAGTACCGACTTCGTAACAGTTGTTACATTGCCATCTGCGTCTGTTTCCTCCACATCTTTTGTTCCACTACTTGTAGTATAAGAACACATATCATTTACTACAGTCTGCAACCACCCCTTTGATATATCATTCATAATTGTTGCAGTATCGCCTACACCATACTTAACCATGTAGACCGCCATAATGTCGTAGTAGTTACTTGGATTTTCATCCATTCCCTCATAATCTACATACACCAGTTCGCCAAAGTCATATCCGGTATGTTCATTCACTTTGGTATTCACATCACGGTTAAATTCAGACACATAAGCACTTGTAACTGTCTGCACTGTATCTCCTGACTCCAGCGGCGGTAAAAATAAGGCAAATGGTGAATTATAAAGAATCGCTATCACAGCAATAACCGGAACTGCAACGATTACCACTAAAAGAACCAACAGCAAAAGTACAAGTCCGATAATCGGAGCTGCCGCCTTTATCCAAAGAACTGCCTTTTTTACAATCAGATCTTTTACCAGTTTTACAACACTGTCCGTCTGATTTTCCTGTTCTTTCATCTTATCCAGAAAAAATTTAATCTTTCTGCTACGGTTCGCTGCTTTCACATCCTTCGCCTCGATAGATACACCTGTGGCATAGCCTGCCGCCATGCCGACTGCTGTACCTGCTCCCGGTGCAACCGCTGTACCTGCCGCTGGGGTTGCCGCTTTTGCCGTAGTTTTGGCAGTTTCTTTTGCAGTGTTCTTAGCAGTTTCTTTCGCTGCTGTCTTTGTCGTGTCACCGGCAACCTTTTTTGCCGTATCACTGGCAGCTTTCTTTCCCATCTTTTTTGCCAGTTTCTTTCCTGTTTCTACCTTCTTGATACGCCTCTTTGCTTCGGCTGCCGCTTTCTTTCTGAAAAGTGACGCTCCCCTTGAAGCAGTTCCCGTAACCGGACGGCTTACTTCATATGCAAGATAAGCTGCCTGTGACACTTCCTGCCCGCCTTCCACCTGCTCTGTAACTGCTCCAGCCGCAAGTGCTCCCGTTCTTCCTGCTATATGAAGATTGGTATTCTTCGTCTTGATAGAAGTATTGGACTCCCGTATATTTCTCTTAAATTTTGAAGGTTCCTTTTCTTTCTTCTCTGCCTGATGAATGGTACTCTTACGATAAGACTTCTTTTTACCTGTATCATTTATCTTTGCACTGGCAATTTTCGGACCACGCTGTACGGTGTAAATGTTACTGCCCTTAATTTTAGCCTTCTTCGGTTCATGCATATGAATCTTAGCTTTTTTCTTAGTGTGAATGACCATAGGCTTGTCATCCACTTTTTTTATCTTCAATGTTCCCACCTTCTTTCTGTATCCTTAAAAAAGGTAAAAAAGTAGCCATCCGGAACTTAGTCCAAATGGCTGATACATTGCAATTCTAATCAGCAAATTTTGCCTCCCTTTTCTTCTGCTCCGCAATCTTTTCGTGGATATTGGTGTTATACAGTCTGTAAAGGTCAGTGTCCTTGCTGATCTGGTTATCAAACGGAATTACCACGGAACCACACTTGATAAGTCCCATTCCCGATGCAGTATTGGTTACGAAACGAAGCTGTGCCTCTGATACACCGATAACCTCTGCCATCTTGGAACTGTCTGTATTCGCCTGCTTTAAGAGTGCAACAAACTCAGAGTTTGCAAGCATTGTAGTGGCGGTGTAGTTCTGTAAAAGGTCCACGACGTTCTGGGTGATACCCGTGCACAGTCCACCTTGTTTCCTCACCTTCTTCCAGAGCTGCTGTAAATATTTTGCAGAATACTCCGAATTAAGCAGGACATGGAACTCATCAATATAGAGCCAGGTTGCCTTGCCCTTCTGCCCGTTTTCTACAATTCTGTTTTGAATAGACTCCATCATAACAAGCATTGTGATAGGACTAAGCTCCGTGCCTAAGTCCCTGATACCATATACCGTGAATCGGTTATCTACATCAACATTTGTCTGGTGGTTAAAGATATTAAGGGAACCATTTACAAAAAGTTCCAAAGACAATGCGATATCCTTTGCTTCGTCCTCCGGCTGTTCCATAAGGATATCGTAGAAGTCACTCATTACCGGAATATACTTTTCCCTGCCCCTTGCAATGTCGATATACATCTTTCTCACGCAGCGGTCAATGATTGATTTCTGTCTGGAATTTAAGCTGTCCCCGATACACTGCTCACAAAGACCAAGCATAAATTCCCCTTTTTCCCTTATCATTCCCTTTGAATCATTCGGATCAAGACTCCACACATCCATCTCAAGCGGATTTACATAATTGTCCGTGTATGTGGACATATTTACCACGGTTCCACCATAAGTCTGTGCAATATCAAAATATTCGTTCATCGGATCAATGACGATAATCTCATCATCTCCCGACAAGAATACGCTGCCCATTTCCATCTTACAGAAGAATGATTTGCCGGAACCCGGCACTCCGAATACAAAGCCATTTCCGTTGATGAGCTTCTTTCTGTTACCGATATTTACATTCTTACTGATCTGGTTGATACCGTAATAATTACCTGTGCTGTCATTCAGTTCCTGCACATTAAACGGCATAAGCACCGCAAGCGACTGGGTAAGAAGGGTACGCATTGTTTCCACCTGTCTTACACCAATCGGAAGTGCCGTGTTGAGTGCTTCCCTCTGCTTTAAGTAGTGTGTATCAATCGTACAACTGTTACGCTTTCCGATTGTTTCTACTGTTTCGCAGACACTCTCAAGCTCCTTCTTACTTTCTGCCATAAGGATAATGGTAACTCCTACAAAGAAAAGACACTGGTCATTCTCACGGACATCATCCATAATTGCCTCAATCTCTTTTTTCTCCGTTCTCTTTGCATAAGAGATTTCTGTGGAGAAGTCATTGTTCTTATTACGGACTCTCTGCTGCTTGATAATATCCGACTCAATACCAAGATATTTCTTCTGAAGCACCTTTGTGGTCAAATCCTTTGGCACAGGCACTACATCAATACTGGTAATGGAGTGGACAGGAAGGGAAGTAATCTCATTGATAAATCTGTCAGATAAACTGCTGGGATACTTCTTAATGAAAAGTGCCTTGCAGTATTTACTCTCGTCCTCAAAATGGTCTGGGAAATATTTCACCATACCATTACATAAATCATTCTTAAAATCTGCTCCGACCTTCTTTGCCTTTTTGATATCAAAATCAAAACTGCCCTCATCGCCAAGATGGTAATAGTCATAGAGCACTTTCAGCCTTTCATTGCCGTTAAGCGGCACAATCTCCGCCCCCAGTTCAATGAAAGCCTTGTGTATTGTTGCCTCAAGTGTGGCAAACTGTGCCTTTGCCTCCTCAAAGTTCTTTCTCTCAATCGTGATCGTCAGGTATCTTTCCTGTTCAATCCCCTGTCTGCCCTCAATAATCTTCTCCTCAATAATGTCATTGTAGATTCTTCGGTAATTATTGAAGCCATCGTTTTTCTCTGTAATAAGAACCTTATCACGGAGGTCCTCCATATTTTTGTTCTTATTGTTAATCGTAATCTTATAATTACAGTCCAGCGAATTTAAGAATTTGCAGTATCTTTCAAAAATGCCGATCTGCTCATCCTCCGTTGCCGTTGTGTAATTGATGTCCTGAAAGCGGTAACACTTGGAATACTTATTCCTGCTTACTTCAAAAATACCGTTTTCAGCCACCG
>ENA-OOWH01001426-OOWH01001426.1-human-gut-metagenome-genome-assembly--contig:-NODE-1426-length-14227-cov-3.312941_pt1 | contig 14227 bp, 10 predicted proteins | sample MGYA00241576_ERZ501321 | MGnify/ENA primary metagenome ERZ501321 (study PRJEB25962, sample SAMEA2042733) | human gut metagenome | biome: human gut; feature: human-associated habitat; material: faeces... | reverse complement strand
TCCACCGCCGGAACGTCCGGCGTGGTATACGGCGTGAACGGTGAGGTGAACTACGACCCCAAGTCACGTGTCAACACCTTTGCACACGTCAACCATGCTGCCGGGCAAACCCGTCTGGGTGTTCTGCTGTGCATCAATGGTACGGGCATTCTCAATTCATGGGTAAAACGCACCGTTGCTCCCGAAGGCATCTCCTACAGCGATATGAATCTGCTGGCGGCGCAAGCTCCCATCGGCAGTGCCGGTATCAGTATCCTGCCCTTTGGAAACGGTGCGGAGCGTATGCTGGAGAACAAGGAAATAGGCTGCTCCATTCATGGCATCAACTTCAACCAGCACGGCAAACAGCATATCATCCGTGCAGCGCAGGAAGGCATCGTTTTTTCCTTTAAATATGGAATCGACATCATGGAACAAATGGGCATTCCCGTGCAGAAAATTCATGCAGGCAAGGCTAATATGTTCCTCAGCCCGCTGTTCCGCGAGACATTGGCCGGTGTGACGGGAGCTGTCATCGAACTGTATGATACCGACGGCTCTGTAGGTGCCGCCAAAGGCGCCGGAATCGGTGTGGGCATATACAAGGACAACAACGAAGCATTTGCCACGCTTGAGAAGCTCGAGGTGATAGAGCCGAAAGTGGCAGATCGCCAGGCTTATGCCGACGCATATGCGCGCTGGAAACACTGGGTAATGTGCTAATGTGCACATTAAAACGTTAGCACGTTAAAACAATAAATTAATAATTAACCCCGTGATGAATGTGTCTGTCATTGGCACATTCTCACATTAAAACATTAAATTCTTATGGCAACAAAAGAGTATTTTCCCGGAATAGGAAAGATTAAATTCGAAGGTAAAGAGAGCAAGAACCCGATGGCATTCCGTTATTACGATGCCGATAAAGTAATCATGGGTAAGAAAATGAGCGAATGGCTGAAGTTCGCCATGGCATGGTGGCACACTCTTTGCGCAGAAGGTGGTGACCAATTCGGTGGCGGAACAAAGAAATTCCCCTGGAACGGTGAGGCTGACAAGGTTCAGGCTGCCAAGAACAAAATGGACGCCGGCTTTGAATTCATGCAGAAAATGGGTATCGAATACTACTGCTTCCACGATGTAGACCTCTGCGAAGAAGCCGAGACCATTGAAGAATACGAAGCCAACTTGAAGGAAATCGTAGCGTATGCCAAGCAGAAACAAGCAGAAACCGGCATCAAACTGTTGTGGGGTACTGCCAACGTATTCGGCCATGCCCGCTACATGAATGGTGCAGCCACCAACCCCGATTTCGATGTTGTGGCACGTGCCGCCATCCAAATCAAAAACGCCATCGACGCTACTATCGAACTGGGAGGTTCAAACTATGTATTCTGGGGCGGTCGCGAAGGCTACATGTCATTGCTGAATACAGACCAGAAGCGTGAGAAAGAGCACCTCGCACAGATGTTGACCATCGCCCGCGACTATGCACGTGCCCGCGGCTTCAAAGGTACCTTCTTGATTGAACCGAAACCGATGGAACCTACAAAACACCAGTATGATGTAGACACCGAAACCGTTATCGGCTTCTTGAAGGCTCACAATCTGGACAAAGATTTCAAGGTGAACATCGAAGTGAACCACGCTACTTTGGCGGGCCACACCTTCGAGCACGAACTCGCAGTAGCCGTAGACAACGGTATGCTCGGCTCCATCGACGCCAACCGTGGTGACTACCAGAACGGCTGGGATACAGACCAGTTCCCCATTGACAACTTCGAACTGACCCAGGCAATGATGCAAATCATCCGTAACGGAGGCTTTGGCAATGGCGGTACAAACTTCGATGCCAAGACCCGTCGCAACTCCACCGACCTGGAAGACATTTTCATTGCCCACATCGCCGGTATGGACGTGATGGCACGTGCACTGGAAAGTGCAGCCAAACTGCTTGAAGAGTCTCCTTACAAGAAGATGCTGGCCGACCGCTATGCTTCCTTCGACAGTGGTAAAGGCAAGGAATTTGAAGATGGCAAACTGACGCTGGAGGATTTGGTAGCTTACGCAAAAGCCAACGGTGAGCCGAAACAGACCAGCGGCAAGCAGGAATTGTATGAGGCAATCGTGAATATGTACTGCTAATAATGATCAATGTTTAGTGATTAGTGGTTAATAAGTTGCGCATGAGGTGTTTCAATATTAATCATTAATCGCTAATCATTAATCGCTAATCATTAACCATTAATCATTAATATCATGAATTATACAGAAAAAGGCAGTAAACTCTACCTCTTCTCTATTGTGCTGGTAGCCGTCATCGGGGGCTTGCTTTTCGGCTACGATACAGCAGTCATATCCGGTGCCGATAAAGGGCTTCAGGCATTTTTTATGGGTGCCTCCGATTTTGTCTACACAGATACGATTCACGGCATTACCTCTTCCAGTGCACTTATCGGATGTATCATCGGTAGTGCTCTTTCGGGATTCTTCGCATCCAATCTGGGACGTAAGAATTCTCTTTTCATAGCCGGCGTCTTGTTCTTTCTGTCGGCATTGGGCTCCTACTACCCGGAATTCCTTTTCTTCGACTATGGTGTTCCTTCCTATTCCTTGCTCGTGGCATTCAATTTCTACCGTGTATTGGGAGGAATCGGCGTAGGTTTGGCATCGGCCATCTGCCCGATGTATATTGCGGAAATTGCGCCGAGCAACATTCGCGGGACTCTGGTATCATGGAATCAGTTTGCCATTATCTTCGGCCAGTTGGTGGTTTACTTCGTGAATTTCCTTATTCTGGGCGAGAATTCAAATCCGGTGATAAAGGCCATTGAAGGAGTCAACCAGATTCTGAATCCCGAAGCGGCAGCATGGACCACAGAGATAGGATGGCGTCTGATGTTTGTCAGTGAGGCTGTTCCTGCAGGAGTCTTTGCGTTGCTCGTACTGTTTGTTCCCGAAACGCCACGCTATCTTGCCATGAGTGGCAAGGATGATAAGGCACTCCAGGTGTTAAGCCGTATCAACGGCTTGGCTCAGGCAAAGGTTATTCTGTCTCAAATCAAAGCCACGGCAGAGGAAAAGACGGAAAAGCTTTTCACTTATGGCTGGATGGTTATCTTTATCGGTATCATGCTGAGTGTATTCCAGCAAGCGGTAGGTATCAACGCCGTACTCTATTTCGCACCGCGTATCTTCGAAACGATGGGAATGGGCAACCCGATGGTTCAAACCGTCATCATGGGTATCATCAATATTCTGTTCACGTTGCTGGCTGTCTTTACAGTCGAGAAATGGGGACGTAAACCGCTGCTCATCTCGGGGTCTATCGGCATGGCGATAGGTGCTTTCGGAGTAGCTCTTTGCAACGTTGTGGCAGGGCTTCCTCCCATGTTGGCTGTTGTCAGCATCATGGTCTACAGTGCTTCGTTCATGTTCAGCTGGGGCCCCATCTGCTGGGTACTGATTGCTGAAATCTTCCCGAATACCATCCGTGGCGCTGCAGTAGCCATTGCCGTAGCCTTCCAATGGATATTCAATTTCATTGTATCTTCCACCTTCGTACCTATGTACAATATGAGTTTGGGAGATATGGGAGACAAGTTCGGGCACATGTTTGCTTATGGCTTATACGGAATCATCTGTGTGGTGGCTGCTCTGTTTGTCTGGAAGCTTGTTCCCGAAACGAAAGGCAAGACACTGGAAGACATGACCAAGCTGTGGAAGAATAGAAGAAACAATAGATAAGACCGTCATTGAAACTGTCCATATAAGACGGGAAAGAGGAGGCCTGATGAATGCCTCCTCTTTTTGTTATCAATTCCGTATCTTTTCCCTTATCCGTTCAAGATGGGAAAGAAAAATCTTCGGAGGGGAAGATAACATGTAAGGATAAACCGTACCTTTGCACTGTTTTTAATCAGGAATAGCAAGAAAGTTATGGATTCAATGAAAATCAATAAGGTGCAGATACGCAATCTGCAGATTGAAGATTATGACCAGTTGGCACAATCGTTTACGCGCGTTTATTCAGACGGAAGCGATGTGTTCTGGACGCACAAACAAATAGAAAAACTGATACGCATCTTCCCCGAGGGACAGATTGTGACGGTGGTTGACGAGAAAATCGTGGGCTGTGCGCTTTCCATCATAGTGAACTACGATGATGTGAAGAACGACCACACTTACGCCCAGGTTACGGGCAAGGAGACTTTCAACACCCACAATCCGAAAGGCAACATACTTTATGGCATCGAAGTCTTTATCCATCCCCAATACCGTGGCCTGCGTCTGGCACGCCGTATGTATGAATACCGCAAGGAACTTTGCGAGACATTGAACCTGAAGGCAATCATGTTTGGCGGACGTATCCCCAACTACTACAAATATGCCGATCAAATCCGCCCCAAGGAGTACATAGATAAGGTGAAGCAAAAGGAAATCTTCGACCCGGTGCTGACCTTTCAGCTCTCTAACGACTTCCACGTGCGCAAGGTGATGCGCAACTACCTTCCCAATGATGAGGAGTCCAAGCACTACGCCTGCCTGCTGCAATGGGACAATATCTACTATCAGGCTCCCACACAAGACTATGTAAACCCCAAAACCACTGTCCGCGTAGGCTTGGTACAATGGCAGATGCGTACCTACAAGACACTGGATGACCTTTTTGAGCAAGTGGAATTTTTTGTGGATGCCGTGAGCGACTACAAGAGTGACTTTGTCCTTTTTCCCGAATACTTCAACGCACCGTTGATGGCAAAATTCAACAACGAGGGCGAGTCGCAGGCTATCCGCGGGCTGGCGGCCTATACCGAGGAAATCAAGGAGCGTTTCGTCAAGCTCGCCATCAGCTATAACATCAACATTATTACGGGCAGTATGCCGCTTATCAAGGAAGACGGGCTGCTATACAACGTAGGATTCCTCTGCCGACGTGACGGAAGTTATGAAATGTACGAAAAGATACATGTCACTCCCGACGAGATAAAGTCCTGGGGACTGAGCGGAGGCAAGTCCATCCAAACTTTCGATACGGACTGTGCTAAGATAGGCGTGCTGATATGCTACGATGTAGAGTTCCCCGAACTGAGCCGCATCATGGCGGACCAAGGCATGCAGATACTCTTTGTTCCTTTCCTTACCGATACGCAGAATGCTTACAGCCGCGTAAAGGTGTGCGCCCATGCTCGTGCCATCGAAAACGAGTGCTTTGTAGTGATAGCCGGCAGTGTAGGCAATCTTCCCCGCGTGCACAACATGGACATCCAGTATGCCCAGTCCGGTGTGTTCACTCCCTGCGACTTCGCTTTCCCCACAGACGGCAAGCGTGCGGAAGCCACTCCGAATACCGAAATGATTCTTGTGTCGGATGTGGATCTGGACTTGCTGAATGAACTGCATACCTACGGCAGTGTACGCAACCTGAAAGACCGGAGAGGCGATTTGTACGAGGTGAAGATGAAAAGATGACTTTCCCGAATGCCACACTCGGTTGCCTCCAATACCACACCTTATTCTCCGAAATGCCACACTTCATCGTCCGGAATGCCATAGGTTTCGGACAACGGAGTGTGGCATTTCAGCTGCTGAAGTGTGGCATCCGGGACGATGAAGTATGGCATTTCGGATGGTAATTCCATAGTTTATCCGTATCTTTACAAAACTTTTATTCTAAAAAACAGAAACAATGGCCAAGAAAGCTCTCTCTGCTCCCGAAATACCTCTCTGCATCAATGTGTTGCGATTACTTAACTACCGTCTGGCTCCCGACGAGCTGATTCTGTTCGACTGGCTTACAGTAAAACAGATTTCTTTTAAATACAAGCCTTTCCATTACTCCCAGGCGCGTGTAGAGGAAGAAACCCGTATCCGCCGTACCCGGCAGGAAGTCATCATTAAGCAATTCTCGGCCTTGGGCTTCCTGAAAACCGACATAAAGGTCAATTCCGTCACCCGTGGACGTGTCCGCTATTACTCCGTGGACTTCAGTGTACTTGCCGACGTGGATGTCCTAGTAGAAATCATCATGCCCCAAACCACGCTCTTCCGTGACTTCATCCTCTACTTTGCCTACCACGCCACTATGCAGAAGAAGAGCAAGGAAGAACAACTGAAGCCTGCCTCCGCCATAAATCACGAGGCTGCCGCCCGAATCTATCAACTGCTGAGCCAAGTCTATGACGAGCGCCGCCAATACTATAATGATGGGGGACTGACCGGAGATGTGAAGCCTGAACGCTCGAAATCTGCCATGCAATTGCAGCATAACAAACCCATAGAACGTAAACTGGCAAAGTTGGCAGACTACTACAACGATAACAGCATCAAAAACGCCTTTCTTGCCTATGTGGACGAAATCCTGACCCAAAAGAAAGAACCCGAAAACCTGATGTATTACTTTCTCTCTTTCGATGAGACATCGGATTGTTTCGGAGTGGTGAATCATTACCTTAATTATTTCACCTTGCATTATAGTTACAGCAGCAACAGTTGAAGTCTATCCGCTGATGATGCTGTTATTATTTCTTTTAATATAATACTTTATTATTCTTTCCCATGCTGTTCTCTGCACGCTTATTGCTGATTGCGGCAATAGCATTCGCAGAATTCTACATACCATTTGTTGAACTCAGCAAAATAGCCCTCTCATTTGTTGTTTTCAACGTAGTTTTCAGGTCGCTTGTTTGAGCTAAATTTACGTTTTTTGCCGTTTTTGCTTAGGGAACCCGTGGATTTTGGCTTATTTTGAGAAACGTGATTCGCTCAAACTAAAACGGCAAATCATAAATGGAGACTTCTTTTTCGTGTACTGACATTCTCTCTGCATTATTCAAAAGAGAAATATCTTTAATCTTTTTATGATATAGAGAAAATTTTGCAATTTGTTCTATTTCTTTTTTACGGTTTTTACTAAGGATTAGATATTCTTCTTCTCTATCAATTCCTAAAAAACGGCGTCCCAAAAGATTGGCTGCAATTCCTGTAGTGCTGCTGCCTGTAAATGGGTCGAGAATCCACGCACCACCACGAGTTGATGCCAAAATAATACGCGACAATACAGATAAGGGTTTCTGAGTAGGATGTTTGCCACATGATTTTTCCCAACGAGCTATGGCCGGTAATTGCCATACGTCCGTCATCTGCTTGTTGCTGTTGATTTGCTTCATGATACTATAATTATAGTAGTGTGTTATTTTAGCAGACTTGCGTGCCCAAATAATGAACTCTGTTGAGTGTGTAAAATAACGACATGAAATATTAGGTGGCGGATTGGTCTTTGCCCATGTCACTACATTCAAAATCTTAAATCCTAATTCAGTCAGGATATTGGCTATTGAAAAAATATTATGATATGTACCGCTAATCCATATTGTTCCATTTTCCTTCAGTTTATTTTGGCATTCGCTTATCCATGCTCGATTGAACGAATCTATGTATTCAGGAGTACCTCCTTTATCCCATTCCCCTTTATCCACGCATACCATCTTCCCACTTTGCACACTTATCCCTCCATTACTGAGAAAGTAAGGAGGATCGGCAAATATCATATCGAACTTGAAACTGAATTGCTTTAATAATTCGATGCAGTCACCATGCAGGAGGGTAAAGGCACGGTCGGAGGATTTGAAATAAGGAATCATAATTTAGCAATAATCTCTTGATATTCCTTCCAGGACATTAACCGACCTTCTCCAGTGGGATAATTGACATCTTCCTGCCCCCATATCCATTTATATACTTTTATTAAAGCCTCAGGAGTTTCACCGGAAGCGAAATTTAAAGCTCTTATTTCATTTATAAAATCGGAAGGTTCTTCTCCATTATATGTTTTTTCCATTAAAGTCAGAAATACTTTTGCTTTATCTTTGTTTTCCTGAACTTTATTTATTACATCTTCTAAGATTTGTTTGTGAGATATTTGCCATAGTGTATTATCATTGGGATTATAGATGAATACTAAAAAATCTTCTTTTTTAGGTCTTCCATATACAGATTTACCACCAGGCTTCGTGATAACGATTTTCCTACCATCAGAGAGTTCTTCGACTTCATAACCTCGATATGGTAAATCTATAAGTTTTTGTGAGAAAGTAGCTTTATCCGCATTGTTTATACGAATAGGCTCTAGTTCTATATTATGTTGATAGATGTTTTTCATCGTTCTATTTATTTCATGATTTTACTTATAATGCCGTTCTCCATATCATTAATATTGTATATATGTTCAAGTACATCAAAAGTTTCTTCCAAATTTCGACGCGCACTATTCCATCCTTTTCCATCCGTAAACCAGACAAATGTAAAATCTGTTAGGTCTTTGGTTTCCAAGGTTATCGTTTTGTAACTTCTTGCTGTTTCGTTAAGCTTAGAGCCACTACTTCCATAAAAATTGGTTTCTATACCATATACCATGGTAGGTGTTTTTACGACAAAATCAAATCGTTTCTCTGCCTTACCTTGGTTAGATATTGAAGATAAATCAATACCCCATTTCTTTTCGATAGCATGAATATACATTTCTTTGAAGTAGGTGATACCTTTTACAAACCCAGCCTTCTGTATATATGATTCGACGAGGTTCTCCATCAGGTGTCCACCTCTATTTTTTCTTCCATTAGAATCAAGCCCAGTTTCTATTCCTGTAACATAATCTACAAGACTTCCGATAATGCGATTCTCAATCAAGTTGAAAATACCAGTTTTGCGCATAAATATTTTATATTGCTCTACACTATAGTTCATTTTTTTGAAATTATAACAGAAGCTGCCTTCTTCATCTATAGCTTCTATATCCATTTCACGCTTTGCTATCAGAATAGGAATACACTTTAGAATACTAGGGTATTTACATAATAAATTATCAAAATCGTTTTCTATATTTTTGCTGCCAATAAGAGAATTCATAATATTCAATTCCACTTTAATAGCATCAACATTAGAGAAAACTTTGTCAAAGTATGTATAATATTGGTAGTTCGCAATACTTGTACGAAACAGTGCAAGCCATTGTTTAAAATCTCTTTCCATACAAATTTATCTATAATTCATGCTAATATTAGAAATCATAAGTTCGGACAGTTTCCCTCTTTTTTCAGGATTGGCATTAACCATTCGCGTAGCCATTACTCGCTGAATATGGTATTCGTTATAAATCTCATCAAAGAAATTATCATTTTCGTCTTTGCCTTTCACATCCGAATTACTTAAGATGAAATTAGTTTTATATTGAACTATCTTGTGACAAAAATCGCGTAGCCGTATTTGTTCATTATCGTCAAACTCATCTTTGGCATACGAGTTGAAAGAAGAAGTTTTGCTTAAAGGTTTATATGGAGGATCAAAGTAGAATAAAGCATCAGGAGAAGCGTAAGCTATTGTTTTCTCGAAATCCCCACACAAAATATCTACCTTTTGCAAAATCTTAGAATCTGCAAGAATTGTATCTTCATCACAAATTCTAGGATTGGCATATTTTCCATGGGGAACATTGAATTTTCCTTTAGAATTTACTCTATACAACCCATTGAAGCATGTCCTATTTAAAAAAATGAATAAAGCGGCGGTCTCTATTTCAGACAAGGATGAAGCGTTATATATGTCGCGCTTATTTAAATAATACTCTTTTCTGTCTTCTTCTCCCAAGGGGATATACTTTTCTTGAAGTTCTTTTAATTGTTCAATCAATTTATATGGTTGTTCCTTAATAACTTTATATGTAGTTATCAAATGGGGATTTATATCATTAATCACAGCTTTTTGAATATTGGGAAATTGCTGTAATATCCAAAATAAAACAGCCCCACCTCCAACGAAAGGTTCTACATAAATAACGTTTTTTTTCTGTGAGAAGTCAGATGGTAAGGTACGCTCTATATCTCCTAAAAGCTGCGTCTTTCCACCTACCCATTTTACAAAAGGTTTTGCAGTTCTATATATTCTATGTTGCATATTTGGTCTAAATATCATTCTTCTAATGGCAAAGATAGTGAATCTCTTCAAGTTGTGCGAATATATTAGGAGTCTTTCTTTTTATTTTTTGAATTCTATGTCTAAAAGGATATTAATCACTCTTATTATCCCTCTTTTCATCCTTAAATAAAACATTTTACTGCACTTATCCAGCTTTTTCTACCTAAAAAGTCTCTTGTATTTAAGTTTTTTGTAAATTTGCACCCTTAAAATGGAGAAGGTAGCTTTTGACGTACCAAATGCCTATCAAGAGTATCTTCAATCGTAAATTGTAAATTGTCAAATAGTAAATATCAAGATGGGTAAGAAGTTTGCCGAATATTCGAAGCTCGACCTTTCCGAAGTGAACGGAAAAGTGTTGAAGAAATGGGACGAAAACCAGGTTTTCGCCAAGAGTATGACAGAACGTGAAGGTTGTCCTTCTTTCGTATTTTTCGAAGGACCTCCCTCGGCCAATGGTATGCCGGGCATTCACCACGTAATGGCTCGCTCCATTAAGGACATTTTCTGCCGTTACAAAACGATGAAGGGGTTCCAAGTAAAGCGTAAGGCCGGATGGGATACTCATGGACTGCCCGTGGAACTGGGTGTGGAAAAAGCACTCGGCATTACGAAAGAGGATATTGGCAAGACTATTTCCGTAGCAGAATACAATGCTGCCTGCCGCAAGGACGTCATGAAGTTCACCAAGGAATGGGAAGACTTGACGCACAAGATGGGCTACTGGGTGGACATGACGGACCCGTATATCACCTACGACAACCGCTACATCGAAACCTTGTGGTGGCTGCTGAAACAGCTCTATAAGAAAGGACTCCTTTATAAAGGGTATACCATACAACCTTATTCTCCTGCTGCCGGAACCGGACTCAGCTCGCACGAGTTGAACCAGCCCGGATGTTACCGTGACGTAAAAGACACGACCATGGTGGCACAGTTCAAGATGAAGCATCCGAAACCGGAAATGGCAGAGTGGGGAACTCCTTACTTCCTGGCATGGACCACTACTCCGTGGACGTTGCCTAGCAACACTGCGCTCTGCGTCGGTCCCAAGATAGACTACGTGGCCGTACAGACTTACAACGGATATAGCGGTGAGAAGATGACTGTTGTCTTGGCAAAAGCACTGCTCTACACTCACTTCAACAAAAAAGCGGAAGGCATTGCATTAGAGGATTATAAGCCGGGTGATAAGCTGATACCTTTCAAGATAGTAGGTGAGTACAAAGGCCCCGATTTGGTAGGTATGGAGTACGAACAGCTCATCCCTTGGGTGAAACCGATAGACGTTGCCGAAGACGGTAGCTGGACTCCCAGCGACAAAGGTTTCCGTGTAATTTCTGGTGACTATGTGACGACTGAAGACGGTACGGGTATCGTACACATTGCCCCGACCTTTGGTGCGGACGATGCTTTTGTGGCACGCGCTGCAGGTATACCGTCCTTGTTCATGATAAACAAGAAGGGTGAGACCCGCCCGATGGTAGACCTCACCGGTAAGTTCTTCTTGATTGACGAACTGGACGAGGATTTCGTAAAGGCATGTGTCAACGTAGACCTCTATAAGGACTATCAGGGCAAGTGGGTGAAGAATGCCTACGACCCCCAATTCACTGTAGACGGCAAGTACGACGAACAAGTCGCACAAGCTGCCGAATCGCTGGATATTGAAATCTGCATGATGATGAAAGCCGCCCGCCAGGCATTCAAGATAGAAAAGCATGTACACAACTATCCGCACTGCTGGCGTACGGACAAACCCGTATTGTACTATCCGCTGGATAGCTGGTTCATCCGCAGCACCGCTTGCAAGGAACGTATGATAGAGTTGAACAAGACCATCAACTGGAAGCCGGAAAGCACCGGTACGGGACGTTTTGGCAAGTGGCTGGAAAACCTGAATGACTGGAACCTCAGCCGTTCGCGCTATTGGGGGACTCCGCTGCCCATCTGGCGCACGGAGGACAATAGCGAGGAAAAATGTATCGAGTCTGTAGAAGAACTTTACAACGAAATAGAGAAATCCGTAGCTGCCGGCTTGATGCAGTCCAATCCTTACAAGGAGAAGGGCTTCCAGCCGGGTGTATATACCAAAGAGAATTACGACAAGATAGACTTGCACCGTCCTTACGTGGACGATGTCATCCTTGTTTCTAAAGACGGCAAGCCGATGAAACGCGAAACGGACTTGATTGACGTTTGGTTCGATTCCGGTGCCATGCCTTATGCACAGATACACTATCCGTTCGAGAATAAGGAACTGCTGGATAGCCACCAGGTATATCCTGCCGATTTCATCGCCGAAGGGGTGGACCAGACACGCGGTTGGTTCTTCACGTTGCACGCCATCGCTACAATGGTGTTCGACAGTATTTCTTATAAGGCTGTCATTTCCAACGGCTTGGTGCTCGACAAAAATGGTAACAAGATGTCCAAGCGTCTGGGCAATGCCGTAGACCCCTTCTCGACCATCGAGAAATACGGGTCCGACCCGTTGCGCTGGTACATGATCACCAACTCTTCTCCGTGGGACAATCTTAAGTTCGACGTGGATGGAGTGGAAGAGGTGCGCCGCAAGTTCTTCGGAACACTCTATAACACCTATTCATTCTTCGCCCTCTATGCCAATGTAGACGAATTTGACTACAAAGAAGCCGATGTGCCCATGGCAGAACGCCCTGAGATAGACCGTTGGATTCTCTCTGTACTGAATACGTTGGTGAAGAACGTGGATACCTGCTACAATGAATACGAGCCCACGAAAGCAGGACGTCTCATTTCCGAATTCGTGAACGACAACCTCTCCAACTGGTATGTCCGCCTGAACCGCAAACGTTTCTGGGGCGGTGGTATGACGCAGGACAAGCTCTCTGCATTCCAGACACTCTATACATGCCTCGAAACCGTGGCTAAGCTGATGGCACCCATCGCTCCGTTCTATGCTGATATGCTCTATTCCGACCTGATTGCAGCTACGGGACGCGACAATGTGGTTTCCGTACACCTTGCCAAGTTCCCCGAATATAAGGAGGAAATGATAGACAAGGGATTGGAAGTCCGCATGCAGATGGCACAAGACGTCACTTCCATGGTATTGGCACTGCGCCGCAAGGTGAACATCAAAGTCCGCCAACCGCTTCAGTGCATCATGATACCGGTAGTGGATGAAGAACAGCGTGCACACATCGAGGCTGTGAAAGCACTTATCATGAACGAGGTGAATGTGAAAGAAATCCAGTTTGTGGACGGTGCTGCCGGTGTACTGGTAAAGAAAGTGAAATGCGACTTCAAGAAGCTGGGACCGAAATTCGGTAAGCAGATGAAAGCCGTGGCTGCTGCTGTGGCAGAAATGTCCCAGGAAGCCATTGCCGAGCTGGAGAAGAAAGGCTCTTATACGTTCAATCTGGACGGTGCAGAAGCCGTGATTGAAACGGCAGATGTGGAAATCTTCAGTGAGGATATTCCGGGATGGCTGGTTGCCAACGAGGGCAAACTGACCGTGGCTCTGGAAGTTACCGTTACCGAAGAGCTGCGCCGTGAGGGTATTGCACGCGAGCTGGTAAACCGCATTCAGAATATCCGCAAGTCGAGCGGTTTTGAGATAACAGATAAAATAAAGATTACATTATCAAAAAATCCTCAAACAGATGATGCGGTAAATGAATATAATGACTATATTCGCAACCAAGTTTTAGGAACTTCACTGACGCTGGCAGACAACGTAGAAAATGGTACAGAACTGAACTTCGACGATTTCTCGCTGTACGTGAGCGTTGTGAAAGAATAATTAAATACTAACCCTGATTAACACGTAAAAGTTATGGCAGAAAAGACTAGATACTCAGATGCTGAATTGGAAGAATTCCGCGCTATCATTATGGAGAAGTTAGAGTTGGCACAACGTGACTATGAACTGTTAAAGGCCAGCCTGACGGGTGCAGACGGTAATGACACCGACGATACATCTCCTACGTACAAAGTACTGGAAGAAGGTGCGACGACACTATCGAAAGAAGAAGCCGGTCAGTTAGCTCAACGACAGATGAAGTTCATACAACATCTGCAGGCTGCCATGGTAAGAATCGAGAACAAGACATACGGGATCTGCCGGGAAACCGGAGAATTGATTCCTAAAGAAAGATTACGGGCCGTACCTCATGCTACACTTAGTATCAATGCCAAAAAAGACCAGAAATAAAATCGGATCACTTTGAATCCGATATAAAATAACAATTCGACACTTGACGTATATACAAAACATACGGAACAGGCGTCG
>ENA-OOWH01001419-OOWH01001419.1-human-gut-metagenome-genome-assembly--contig:-NODE-1419-length-14279-cov-3.806243_pt1 | contig 14279 bp, 8 predicted proteins | sample MGYA00241576_ERZ501321 | MGnify/ENA primary metagenome ERZ501321 (study PRJEB25962, sample SAMEA2042733) | human gut metagenome | biome: human gut; feature: human-associated habitat; material: faeces... | reverse complement strand
GGGTAGAGACAAAATAGTTCGCTTCGGAAAGGGTTATGCCTAGTTGCTGGCTGATTTGCAAAGTTAACTCTTTTATTCTGTCCTCACCAATAGGTTCGGCAGAATTTTCCACTTTAAAGATATTTCGGTTAATCATGCCCAGACTAAGTGTGGAAAGAACTTTATCCGGATGGTTGCTCCATACTTTCAAGGCAGTCCAGATATCATTGTCATCCAATTGGATGAAATTTTCCAGACAATCGGGATTGTTATGGAACTCCGTATGATTAATGTCATTATATAGAAAGAAATGTAAGGCCGGCGAAGCAAACAGTTCTACTCCCTGTGATGCTAGTTCTTTGGCACGAAGCAACGTGCTGATAAGCATTCGTTCATAGGCTACCGATGTCTTGTGCAAATATACCTGCCAATACATGAGGCGACGTGCTGTCAGGAAATTTTCGATAGAGTAGATACCTTTGGATTCAATTACGAGACGGTCGTCGGCCACATCAAGCATCTTGATGATGCGGGCAGAACCGATATTCCCTTCTGTAACACCGGTATAGAAACTGTCACGACGAAGATAATCGAGGCGGTCCATATCCAATTGACCACTGACGAGCTGATGCAGAAACCGTTTCGGATATTCGTCCTTAAAGATCTGTATGGCAAGACTAAGTTGCCCGTTCATTTCTTTATTCATTCGTTCCATCAGCATAAGGGAGATTTCTTCGTGAGAAACTCCTTGTACAATCGTATCTTCAAGCACATGCGAAAAAGGACCATGTCCGATGTCATGCAGTAAGATAGCCGCTTGTACGGCTTCAGCTTCGCTGTCAAATATAAAGTTACCTTTGGAGGTCAGTTGGGTGATAGCTTCGCTCATCAGATAGAACGCACCTAGTGAGTGCTGGAAACGAGTATGTTGTGCGCCGGGGTATACTACTGACGAGAGTCCTACTTGCTTGATGCGGGTAAGACGCTGCAAAAGGGGATGCCGTACAATATCGTACAGTAACCCCTTTGGGATATTAATGAATCCGAATACCGGATCGTTGATTATCTTTCTTTCGTAAGGCATTCCTTCTCTTTAAAGAATCGCTTTCAGTTGCTCTGCCATTTGCACCTGTACTTCTTGGGCGGCAAGCCTTGCAGCTTCGGCAAACTTTTCTGTTTTATCAACGTAGATGATTCCACGGGAAGAGTTAACAATCAGGCCACAGGTACTGTTCATTCCATATTTGCAAACTTCTTCGAGCGAACCGCCTTGCGCTCCGACACCGGGAACGAGCAGGAAGTGGTTGGGAACAATCTTACGAATATCTTCAAAAGCACGTCCTTGAGTAGCGCCGACTACGTACATCATACGTTCGTCATTTGCCCATTCCTGCGATTTGCGTAGTACTTTTTCGAAAAGACGTTCGCCGTTTGCATCTTCTGTCAACTGGAAGTCGTGGGAACCTTTATTAGAAGTCAGTGCCAGTAAGATCACCCATTTGCCTTCGTAAGTAAGGAACGGAGTTACGCTGTCTTCACCCATATAAGGAGCTACAGTGACGGAATCTATCTCCAGCTCTTCGAAGAAAGTACGGGCATACATGGCAGAAGTGTTTCCGATGTCGCCACGTTTGGCGTCGGCAATAATAAACTGGTCGGGATAGTTTTCCTTGATGTATTTTACTGTTTTCTCAAATGCGATCCAGCCCTTCACGCCCATACTTTCGTAAAAAGCGAGATTAGGTTTGTAAGCGATACACAGATCGGCTGTTGCGTCGATAATCGCTTTGTTGAATGCGAAGATCGGATCTTCTTCTTTCAACAGGTGTTCGGGAATCTTCTTGATGTCGGTATCAAGCCCTACGCAAAGGAATGATTTCTTGCGTTTTATGTTTTCAAATAGCTGTTGTTTATTCATGTCTATACTATAATTTTTAGAGTTCACTTTCTTTCAGGCGTTCCGCATTTTCTGCCACGATCAGGTGATCGATACAATCTTGAATATCTCCGTCCATAAAAGCGGCAAGATTATAGATGGTATAGTTGATACGATGATCGGTGATACGTCCTTGAGGGTAGTTGTATGTCCGGATTTTAGCCGAGCGGTCGCCGGTAGATACCATTGTCTTACGTTTGGAAGCTATGTCGTCTATGTACTTCTGATGTTCCTTGTCGTAGATAAAGGTACGGAGTCGTGCCAGGGCGCGTTCCTTGTTCTTCGGTTGGTCACGGGTTTCTGTACATTCAATCAGGATTTCTTCTGCAACGCCTGTATTCGGGTTCTTCCAGATATAACGCAAGCGTACACCGGATTCTACCTTATTAACGTTCTGTCCGCCTGCACCGCCACTTCGGAAGGTATCCCATGACATGCGGGCAGGTTCGATGTTCACCTCGATGGTATCATCTACCAAGGGAGTGACAAACACGGATGCAAAAGAAGTCATACGCTTGCCCTGGGCATTGTAGGGCGAAACACGCACCAAGCGGTGTACACCGTTCTCACCTTTCAGGTAGCCGTAGGCATAATCGCCGGAAATCTCGATGGTACAAGTCTTGATACCTGCCTCGTCTCCTTCCTGCAGGTTGGCGATGGTGGCCTTATAGCCGTGAGTCTCGGCATAGCGCAGATACATACGCATCAGCATGCTTGCCCAGTCCTGGCTCTCCGTACCACCGGCACCAGAGTTAATTTTCAGCACACAGTCCATCTGATCGGCTTCCTCGCGAAGCATATTCTTGAGTTCGAGGGCCTCGACAGCAGTGATTGCCTTGGCATAGGCATCGTCCACTTCCTCTTCAGTCACCAGTTCGTCTTTGTAAAAGTCGAAAGCCAGTTGTACCTCGTCAGTCAAGGTCTTTACCTCATTGTAGCCGGAAATCCATTGCTGCAAGCCTTTCACTTTCTTCATCTGAGCCTCGGCAGCCTTCTGGTCGTCCCAGAAACCGGGAGCCTGGGTGCGGAGCTGCTCTTCTTCCACCTGTATCTTCTTTCCTTCAATGTCCAGATAGCGGTTCAACGCCTCGGTACGTTCTTTGATATCTTTCAGTTGTTCTGCGGTAATCATATATGCATTTACAATTTAGGAAGTGCAAAGGTACAAAAAAACACATAATTCCGCAATTGTCAATCCAATAAGTAATGCTAACGGCAAATGATTCCACCAGAACACCCTAAAGATTTATTCAAAAGACAAGGTGCCGAAAAAGGCCGGACAGTGGAACATGGGGCGTTCCAGCCCGATAGGACTCCAAGAAAGGAAGTGGGGAGTCTGGAGTTTGTCACCACACTTGTAGAAATTCCCTTTCATTGTTTTTCCGTCCAGAGAACCGACGGAATGCTGGAAGAAAGCGGAAACGGGAATAACCATGGCCAGTTCCCAGCTGCACTCGCCCAAACGTTCCTCGAAAGGTTCGCCGGCCAACGAGCTCCAACGTTTCACCATGCCCAGCACCTCCTGACTCGCCGTAGGACGGCGCTCATTGACTGCACCTCCCTGAATCAGCAGCCTGCCGGCGCAGTTACATTCGAAATTGTAATAGCGGTCGTCACCTTCGGGAGATACGAAGAATTCCACACAAGCATCTTCCCATACCCGGCCATTGTCTCCGGAGGCCACTGCACGCACACTGGCTTCCTTCACTTTGTAGTGGAGCAGGATTTCGCGCCCCGTATGGGCTATGCGGAAACTCACTTCCGGCTTGTAGGGATAATCTTTCCAGTTGACCACATCAAGAGGCTGAAACTCTATCCCGTTCTCGTCCAGCAAGGACGGCACAGCCTCACCTTCCGGTGAAGCCGTACACATTACTTTCTTTACGGACAAGCTCTTTCCACTCTGGGCATTGCAACAAACCATGCCTACCATTGAAAACACCAAGAGCAGAAGGAGTTTGCTCCCGTAATCTCTCACTATCATAAAACGTCCTTTCATTTCTTATTAGTAGAAGCCTTGTCTGCTACTGCTACATCCCAACCGGAAACAACGTCGCCGTAAAGATAGAATGTCACGTCAAAAGTAGTCTTGCTATTCTCATCCACCACTTGGTAGCAGCGTGTCGCGTCATAGGAATCCACCTCCTTGTACTCGCCCAATGCCAGCGGAGCCGGCTCTTCCTTGCCGGCAGCCTTGGCTATGATTTGCTGCATGCGTTCCTGCATCAGTTTCATAATGCCTTCGTGTTTGAACGGATCCGGTTCGGCCACCTTAGGATAGGTTGCCTTTATCACTCCACCGTTGGCGGCACGCACGGCTCTGACACTGTCCGTATAAGCCTTGAACTGCCTCTTCACCTCCGGAGAACGCAGTCCATGAATGGTAAATACGGCAATTCCCTGGGCGCCGTTGTTGAGAGCGGCATCCATGCATTCGAACATCATCGGGCCGTCGGTGGCGGTCATGCCGCAGTACAGTGTAGTCATATCGTTCTTGTCGCGTACATTCTCAACCGTACAGTCGGAAATGAAGCTGGCATCGCCCGTATAGAAGGTATGGTAAACCATCGGGAACACGATGTCGAGATTCCATTTGCCCCAGTCCTGGCGCACCATGCGTGAAGCCATCTTCGGGGTGGGGAACGGGGAGGCAGCCATTGTCTTGCCGTAGGAGTGCACCACTTCGGCAATCATATTGGCCACTTCGGTTATCTGGTCGCAACGGAACTGGCGCCACTTCACATCGAGGGAAGGGTCTTCCTGCTCGCGGGGGTCATAACCGTACTGCTCCTTGAACAACCTGAGCATTTCCGGATGGTAACCGTAATCCCACGCAGCGTATTCACGGTCCTGCACAATGCCATAATGGGGCCACAAGGTGGTGGGAAGCACCACATCCACAAAACGATGATAGTCGATGGCAATGCCATTCAAGCCTTCCACTTCGCAGTAGGCCTTGATTTTTTCCTTGATGAACTCGCGGACTTCGGGCAATGCCGGGCAGAGAAACTTGTAATAGCCTACATAGGCGGTAGTGTCTGCCAGGCTCTTGCCGTTACGATTCACGCTGAACCATTCGGGATGCTCCTTCAATATCTTGTCACGGTCGTGTTCCAGATTCATGGTCCATAACCAGGCATACACTTCGATTCCGTGTTTATGGGCAACCGGTATGGCAGCCCGGTAATCGTCGGGAGTCGGCGCATTCAGCATAATTCCATCCATGCCGATGTCGTTCATCACTTGGCAGATGGAGTCGAAGTTCATGCCGGGACGATAGTCCAGCCACGTCCAGAACATGGGATATTCCTTGGTTGTTTTCTTAGCTCCCTGCTGGCACGAGAACATGCCCAGCGCAAGGAACAGCAGCAAGAATGCAGGTAAAAAGCTCTTTTTCATTCTATCTAAATTTTAAGTTTAACATGCAGTTTTTCCATCACCCAGGTAACGCCGATTACCACAAAGGCAAAACAAAGGCAGTTGACCAGCCCCATGAATCCATGTGTGAACCAGTCCGGCAGGACAACACCGGTCACATCAGCAAAGCCATAGAAGACATAAGGCACCAGATAAGTGGTCAGCGTAGCCGTTCCGGCAGGGCGTATCAGGTTGAACCAACCTGTGACCTGATGGCTGACCAGATAGCCGAGCAGTGTGTAGAGCCCCACGGAAATGGCAGTCACATAGAACACCCAGGGAGGAGTGCCACCCATCTTGGCCACAATCCAGAAATGGTGTGTCCCAATTCCGACCAGCAGAAGCAGAACGGCAACCGTCAGCCCATTGCGGAGTTTCCAGCCGTCACCCTTGCCGGCATAGCGGGCGCTGAGAATGGAAAGGATGACACCTCCCATTGTAAATGCGGGCAAAGCCCCGTTGCCGATATGCAGGATGGACAACATGCCCTGATAGAAGTTGCGTTCGGGAAAGGCAAGGATAGCCTCACCGCCAAAGCCCTCGCGCAAAGGCGTACCCAGCAGGCATATCAGGATAAAGGCACCCCAGGCAGGCAGCAGATACTGCAACCGGTCACGGCTGAAGATATAGATTACGGCACATACCAGATAGGTCCAGCCGATGGAGCCCAATATTCCCCAATAGGCACCGAATACACCTCCCTGCGGATTGCGGAACGTGAAGGCAAGGTAAAGGAGAACCAATACTCCGATTATTTTAAAAGCACGGAAAAGGTTCTTCTGAGTGCCGGAAGCCGGTTTCGGATATTGGTTCCACACACCGATAAAGCCTATGGCCATCAGGAACCAGTATACTCCTATCGGATAGGGAGCTTCCGGTGAAAGCCGGAACTCCGAGTTCGTTATAAACGCCCCCATCACCAGCAAGGCAAAGGTGCGGGAAAGGATATGCCCCAAGGTGGACTCTGCCGAGAAGCCCTTGGCATATCTGCGCTCAATGGCGTAAGGTATGGACATTCCCACTGCAAACAAAAAGCAGGGGAATACAATATCCGCCAGTCCCATAAAATCCTCACCATAGACGGCATGTTCCAGCCAATGGGGTACGTCATGCACTTTCCAGAAGTCATTGACGAAAATCATGGTGAACATGGTCAACGCCCTCAGCATGTCAATGGCCGGATTGCGCCGTGAATAAACAGTCTTGTCACTCATATCATCTTGCTTTAGAATTCGGAAACCAACATCAGCCATCTGGCAGCCGAAGAGCCCCAGACTTCCTTATAAGTAGCCGTATTGAACTGCGGCCAGTAGGGAGCATCTTCATTGAAATAAGACTGCATACCTACGGGTATCTCTCCTACCGTTTCTCCGGGCAGTGCCGTATAGAGCTGCGGATAGTTGCTGCCCTCCCCATAAATCATGGACTGTCCGAAAGGATTCCTGCCTACAACCCAGAAGAGCTGCTGTTCGGCAATGTCTTTCAGTTCCTTGTCCTTCAACACTCTGGCGCAAATGGCTGCGGCTTTTCCGGTAGACAAATGTACGGCAATATTTCCTTTGAACGAGAACCAGACGGGGAATATACGCAAGTAATGCTCCTTATCCAGACGGATACCGTTCTCGAGCTGTTCTTTGAAATCCTTCGCAGCACCACTGCGAATGCCTACCTGGACGGCGTAGAAGTTGACGGAGTCCTTCACTTCATCCTTGTGATAGATGCCGCTGGGCACCATTCCATAAGGATATACATACTTCATGATGTTCTTCAGATAACCGCCATAGAGTTTCATGGCACGAATCCACTGCTCATACTCGGCATGACGGGGCTGCGTTTCGCAGAGGGCGGCAAGGGCTTCCATGTAGGCATAATCGCGAGACTGATGAGTATAGTGTACAATGGACTTCTTTGCCAAATCGCGATAGAAGAAGCCACAGGTCTTGTCTTTGTCTTTCAACGGTTCGGTGCGCTGGCACTGCAAGGTGTAGCGGATGGCTTTTACAGCCTCATCGGCATACTGCTGTTCACCGGTCAGCTTATAGAGCATGCTGGCCGCCCATGAGATGTTGGCGTGGTACTGGCTCTCGGATGCCATGGCGGCATGTCCCCCACCCTTTTTTATCAGCTCGGCAAAGCCAAGTTCGTTGAAGCGCTTCATGGCATAGCCGAAGTCTTCCTTTGCAATCTTCTTCAGATTACCCTTAAGCGACTCGTCATTTTCAATCCTCATGGAGGCATACGCTTCAATTCCTGCAAGCAGGAAATTCTCCAAAGCTCCGTTATGGACAAGCAGTTCGCGGCGACCGGCATCATCGTCGGTGCCCACCTTACCGTCGGTCCATAGGTTGGTGCCCCATGTCTGTGCACGGTAGCCATCGCCCAGACGGGTCTTCATCACATAGTCCATTCCCCACAAAGCCTCTTCCATCAGGCGGTTGTACAAGTCTACATTGCCTTTTTCTTTGGCACGTTCGGCCATCAAGAGCAAGGAATAGGCTATCTCTCCCGTCTGTAAGGTCTGTTGGGACATATCGGCGGCATCGTGCCATCCTCCGTTTATAGGAATGATATGTCCGTTGTAAGTGGCATGCAGGTCATTATGACAAGCCCCGTGCTTTCCGGGAACGGGATAACCGCAACGCTCGCAGAACAGGAAGTTCACCATACGCCAGGCAGAATCCTCCCACACATCCTGATGGATATAGAAAGGCAAGGTGGTGACATCCCCTACCTGAATGACGTAACGGCCTTGTGTCTTGAAGTCCGAGAAGTCTATCGTCTCGAACTCTCCCAGGCCGGTCTTTTCCTTACGAACAGGACCGGTATAAACGATGGCCTGCGTAGCGGCATCCTTCAACTGGAACTGTCCGCCGTGCTTTTCCACATTGACAATGGCGCTTTTGGGGCTCTCTATACTATAACCGGTAGTAGAGAAGATAATGCGGTTCTGTGCAGGCATCCAGCCTTTTACGGTTTCCGGGTTCTCCACCTTCTGAAGTTCCACGGCATCTACATCGAAGCGAAGGAAGTCGCCCATAGTACGTTCTTTGCCGAACACTTCGATGGCAAATGAAATCTTGGTTACCTTGTCGCGCGCCAGTCCAGACATCTCGACGAAGCATTCGTTCCATTGGTTATTTTTCAGATTGATTTCGTGGTAGCCTTCCCGACCGTAAATGTCGGGTACTTTTATTTCTCCGTCATTCTCCACATAAAGATTGAGGTAGATGCTGCGTGCTCCTTCGCACGTGGGATAGATATAGAACTTCAGGCGGTTGTAACCTTCCCAGTTCACACCTCCTATATCATAAGAGGCCATGCAAGTACCGCGTCCCAACCCCCAGCCGAGAATCTTTTCCGGATGGGCGGGCGCTTCCAGGCGCAGGCTGTACTTGCCGGACTTGCTCCGTTCGTCAGTCAAACCAATCTTACCGATGCCCTTGTGCGACCATTTGGAGAAATCCTCCATATCACACAGCATCACAGTTTCCAACACTTTCTTTTTCAAGCCGAATGTCTCGAAAGCCTTTGTCTCGTCGAGCGGCAACGGACTGTGCACGTAGCCCGTGCTGACGATGTCGGCTTTCAACTTTTCATCTACTTGGGCATGAAGCAAAACAGCCGGGGCACAAAGCAGACCGGTCAACAAGCAGAGAGGTTTCATGAGTTTCTTCATAATATATTTTTTAAGATTAAATCAGGCTATTGAAAAAATGGGGTTCAGTAGCCTGATTGTGCTAAGTTAAGAATTCCCCTTCTATAAAACACCAAATTAGTCAATACGTGACAAATTGGGGATTTGTTCTGTATACCACCTAGTTAAGATATACTTTTCTCCATAAATAGTTGTGAATGTAACATAAGCAGCAGAAGTATATGAACTTCCAAAAACGACATCCGCTGAATCATCATTAATACGGACGACCCATCCACCAGACATATTCCAGTCTTCATAACTAACAATCGGATGACTGCCTCGAACGCTCAACCTATGTACATCAACTCCCCAATGCTTCACTTCTTGAGGATAACCCACAAAATCTGCAGTAAAAGTAGATGGATACAAATATTCAATAGCTTTCTTGTCTCCCTCACTAAACCCAGACCATTGATATTCGGCAGTTCCTCCATTCATCACAGAATAGGAATCAGAATCAGGCGTTCCATAAATGTCATAAGCGTTAGATTCATTCCTTGACTTCCAATTTGTATGTCTTAGACCAAAGCAATGTCCCAACTCATGCACCATATTGTATATCTTCTGAAGTCTTGGAATGGTTTTGTTATAATCATAATCCAAATTTATCCAAATAGAGGGACCTGGTTTTCCGTTCATAGGCCAAGAGCCTGCCGCAATAGCATTGTTCGGTAAAGGAGTGCTGGCATCACTACGGATAAGTATATCCGGATTAGCAGCTGTAGTATAAGTCATTTTAAGGTTACTCAGAGGATTCCACAGATTGATGGCTTCCTGTATTTCATCTCGCCAATCATCTACACCTGATGCAGGTATCGAGCTATCAACACCAACGGTAATCGCTCTTTGTTTGGGGTGACCAATTAAACCGGTAGTATGATAAGCTTGTCTTGTTTGTGGCTGACCATAAGCAACAAGTTTACTTTTTTCTATATATATATCACCTTGAATCAGATATCCTGATTTTAGTTTTACTACATCTAAAGTATCAAATCCAAGTGATTGGATTATGCACATATCATCTCCGATAGAGGCGGGTCGTTGTGGCTTTTGTTTTTCAAAGCTAACTGCTTCTAATCCATTATCACAAGCACTTGTTAATGCTAAAAACATTGAATAACACAATATGAATAAACTGTTCCGAATATATTTTGCATTCATAAAAATCAAGTATAATATCAAATATTGTATAAGGAGAAGTATGAGAAACATATCTCAGACTTCTCCCTATTTTCATTTATCAAAGATTATTTTTTCCAGAACTCTTTTATCTATGATACGATTAGCCTAGAAGTTCGGTTTATCTATATCCCAAAATACACGAGTACCCGCATTATCAGGACCACCCAATTTGGAAACCGCATCCGCATAGTCGGGATTAGTAGTTTTCTCAGCCAATGTGAAAGGCAGACGACGAGGTCCCAAATCCGTGTCAATCTCTCCCTGGCTATAGTTAACATCGTTCTTGAAAAGCTTAGGATAACCTGTGCGACGATAATCGGCCCAACCGTTGATACCTTCGGGGAAGATAGCAATCCAGCGCTGTGTGGCAATCTTGGCAAACTTCTCTTCGTTGCTCAAAGCATCGTTCCACTTGGCTGTCACCTTGCTGACAGCTTTTGTAGAAGCTGTCGGCAACAAATTATCGTTATGGTCAGTTGCAGGAGTTTCACCTTCAAGGTAGTTTCCAATAACTGCTCCCCATTGTTCGAACGAAGTCTGTACCCCTCTTTCATAAAGGCTTTTTGCGGTTCCTTTGCCGTTAACGTTCCAACCACGCAAAGCAGCCTCGGCCTCCAGTAAAAGCGTTTCACTGGCAGTAACCAAAGGAATCGTTTCATCAATTTTTGTAGCAGGCGAACTTACCTTGCCAAAAGCCACGTCTTTAAAACCACCCGGAATATCAACACCTGTTCTAAAACCAACGACTTTACCATCTATTTCATTGGCCATCAGCTTCAAACGAGCATCGTTCATACCGCCCAAGATAGAAGTCATATTCGCATTCAAACTGCAATCGCCCCATGCAACCAAAGTTGTCAACGGATTAGTATAGCCTTTACCAGAGAATTTGAGGTTGCCATCGTTGGTTTCAATCAGACCATTAGAATCGCTCATGGCAGCTTCAGCTTCTGTCTGCGCCCAAACGGCATCAAACTTCACTACACGCATAGCTAAACGAAGACGCAAAGAGTTGCACAGCTTGGCCCACTTGGCAAGGTCTCCACCATAGGCAAGGTCGAAGGCACCAAAACCTACCACTGATTTCGTCAGAGCGTCACGCAATACATCCGCAGCCTCTTTCAATTCCTTAAAGAAAGCTTTATAGACCACATCACCGGCATCGTATTTACCTCCGGTGGCCGACTTGCCATATTCAGAATAGATGATGCAACCGTATTGGTCAGCCGTACGCGACATGGCAAGCACGCGGATAATGGTACTGATGGCATTGAAGTGAGCATAGGTATCCGGGTCTTCCGCACATTTTTTCTGTGCCTTCAGGCATTCCGACATGACCGTATTATAAGCATAATCCCAGCAGTAATCGTTCCAACCGGCATTCATGGAATAAGTCATATTATTGACATTGCCATTAAAGGGATTGATACTTGACATATAGCCGGAAAACATGTCGGCATGCAAGTTCTGCGTCAACTGGAATTCCCAGTTTCCACCGCTGGTATTGTAATAAACCGACTTCATCATAGGTACAAAATGAGCACCTATATAATTACCGTCCTGTTTCAGTTCTTCGTCCGTAACCCCTTTGGGATTTGTATTCATATCTTCAAAAGCTCCCGTACAAGCAGTAAGGAAAGAGGCTGCTAAAAAAGCAATACCTGTATATTTTATAAATTTCTTCATATTTGCTAAATCATTTAAAAGTTAACCTTCAAGTTGAAACCAAACGAGCGATTAGTCGGCATACCGAATACATCGACACCTTGCAAACGATTGCTGGTAGACATCAGACCGTCCGGGTCGTAAGGAGCATTATTCTTGAAGAAGAACAGATTGCGCCCTATCAAAGAAATTTGTAGCCCTTTGATGAAGCCGGTTTTGGCAAGCAGTGCTTGCGGCAATGAGTAAGAGAGTGACAATTCGCGCAGACGGATGTTGGTAGCATCATACATATAGTGTTCTGTCACACCGGCACGTCCGCCCACCACATTGTAGAATTCCTGAATATTCCGGTTGTTTTTTCCACCGTCGATGCGGGTTCCTTCCAACATAATGTACCCACGGTCACGGGCATCACCCGATATCTTGCTTACACCTTGTTGATCCAAGTCAGCTTCTGTCAATGACATCACATCACCGCCAAACCGTCCATCAATCAAGAAGTAAAGAGAAAAGTCCTTCCAAGTGATGGTGTTGCTCCATCCCAAATTGAAGTCAGGACTGGAATTGCCCAGCTTCACGGGATCCTTATTGACCATTGGAATAGTCATGGTCTCTTTCGTTCCGTCAATTTCCACTTCTTTCTTCTCATACTGAATCTTGCCATTGTCATCGCGTACAAACGTAGTACCATAAATATCACCGAACGAGCCGCCCACTTCCAGATAACTCCATACATTATTACTTTCACCACCGTTGAACATAAAACGGTCAAGTTCATCCACCAGTTTGATTGCTTCATTCTTGTTGGTGGCAAAGTTCACACCTGTTTTCCAACGGAAATCCTTAGTCATCACCGGAGTGGCATTCAGCACAATTTCCACACCCTTGTTTTGGATTTCACCGGCATTGACATAATAACGCGCATAAGAAGAACCGGTAGGAGCCGGCAGATTGAAAAGCTGATCCTTGGTACTTGTCTTATAATAGGTAAAGTCAAACTCCAAACGGCTATTGAAGAAGCGCCATTCCGTACCGAATTCTATAGAAGTAGTTCTTTCCGGTTTCAGTTCGTCAAACGGGGCAGTAGTATTAAAGTTTACATTACCATTTTTGCTAATAGAATTGAGTGGATGAGAAATATAAGAACTCAATCCGTTACCCACTTGCGACCATGCACCACGAATTTTACCCAAGTCAATCCATTCGGGTAGTTTCAGCGTTTCGTTGAGCAACCAAGTCACACCTACCGACGGATAGAAGAAACCTTTGTTCTTGTATTTAGTGAATGCAAGTGTGGAAGTCCAATCATTACGAGCAGTGACATCCAGGTAAAGTTGGTCCATAAAGCCTACCTGTCCGGTGAAGAATACTGATTGCGACTGCGTGTGAGTCTTCCAATCGCTCGGAAGACCTCCGTTCACATCCACATTACCTATTACAAATACATTCGGAATGGAAAGCGTACCCGGATAGGAGTCAAATCCCGTACCTCTACCGGTATAGTCATTTATACTGGCACCGACCGATGCATTCACGCTAAACTTCTCGAATTGTTGCTGATAAGTAAACAGAATATCACCATAAGTGGTCAGTTCACTGCCTTCACCATAGATATAACGACCATTGGAACCCGTCTGCTGGGCGTTCAGACCCGCCAAGATAGAGCTGGTACCGGCATACATATGCGTCTCATTCTTGTCGTTGATAAAGTCTGCACTACCACGGGCTTGCAGGCTAAAGAGTTTGTTAAACTGATACTTTACACTCAGATTAAACATGGCACGATAACGGGTATCCTCATTAGGAACTTTGTTAATCAACCAATATGGATTCTGCTCAAAGTCACCTGCACCTACACTGGCATTCTGGTACCAAGCTTGATCCATCATATTACGAGACGGATTAAGTACTTGATAGTTCTCTTTATAGTAGTTGAAGTCCTTGCCCCCTTCTACTCCACCACGTGGGAAGTGATAAAGGCCTACCAAAGGATTCATGTAGTAACCACCGGAAGTTACACGGTTGTTACCACGCTGGTACATACCATTAATATTAGCATCAATAGTCAACTTGTTATTCAAGAAATTGGCAGTTTCGCGGAAGTTGAAGTTATGCTTCATCAGACGATTATTCTCTACCACTCCTTTTCCTACAGTATTGGCATACGAGAAATAAGTCTGCATAGCCTGCGAACCCATGCTCAAAGAAAGAGAGTTGATAGTAGTTACACCGGTTCTGAAGAACTCGTCGGCATAATCGGGACTACCGTTGATTTTACTACCCCAACTCTGACCAGTACCTGTATAATGGTTTTGAAACTCGGGAATGCCATAAGCCGCATTATCAATCGTCGTACTTGAATTGAAAGTAATACTGGCGCGTCCTTCCTTGCCCTTCTTAGTG
>ENA-OOWH01001405-OOWH01001405.1-human-gut-metagenome-genome-assembly--contig:-NODE-1405-length-14451-cov-2.282926_pt1 | contig 14451 bp, 14 predicted proteins | sample MGYA00241576_ERZ501321 | MGnify/ENA primary metagenome ERZ501321 (study PRJEB25962, sample SAMEA2042733) | human gut metagenome | biome: human gut; feature: human-associated habitat; material: faeces... | reverse complement strand
AAGCAACAAATGGCAGAAAGGATTTTAGAATCAGTCAAAAGCATTGAAAATCCAAAGATTGCTGTTCTGGGTTTGGCATTCAAGGATGGAACTGACGACTGTCGTAAAAGTCCGGCAATGGAAATTATCGGAAATCTGTTAGAAGTTAATACTAATATTACCGCATATGACCCCAAAGCTATGGAGACATCAAAACTCTTGATTGGTGACAAAATTAAATACGCCGAGAATATGTATGATGCTCTAAAAGATGCGGATGTTTTAGCAATTTTAACCGAATGGCAGGAGTTCAAAACGCTTGATTTGCAAAAAGCGGTTCAAATGATGAGAAATAAAAATATCGTGGATTGCCGGAATCTTATCAATGCTAACGAAGCTAAAGAGAATGGTTTTAAGTATATGGGAATCGGGAAATGAATAGCACCACAATATCAATAATTATGCCTATTTACAATTCAGCATTATATTTACGGCCTTGTTTAGACAGCATAATCAACCAAACACTTACAGATTTTGAATTCATTTGCATAAATGATGGATCAACAGATAATAGTTTGAATATTTTAACAGAATATGCAAACAGAGATACAAGATTAAAAATTCTTAACAAAAAGAATTCTGGAGCAGCTGATTGTCGCAATTTAGGATTATCTGAAGCTACTGGGCAATATTGTATTTTTTTAGATTCCGATGATTTATTCTCACCATATTTGCTAGAAAAATTATACTCACAAATTTACAACGTAGATGCAGACATATGTTTTTGCGATTATTCTATATTATCAAATGGTAATAAATCTAGAGTCCGAATAGATTCTAAAGTTCAAAACCCATTTACCCCTAGCGATGAATTAAACCAACTTTTCCAGATTACACATCCGGTTTGTTGGAATAAACTATACAAAACAGAGTTTTTAAAGAAACATCAACTTCAATTTTTGAATCAATCATCGTCAAATGATATTTCTTTTGTATACTCTTCTCTAGTTTTAGCATCTAGTATTACATTTGTTTCGGAAGCTTTGATAGAATATAGATTTAATAATATTAATTCTATTACATCAAATACGAACAGTAAAATTTCTAATGTTTTTAATGCATACAATAAATTATTTGAAATAATAGCCAAACAACCCCAACCTGAAAACTATTTTGAAAGTTTTTATACCAGTTTAAATGATGTTCTATCATATTATTGTTGTAATCCTCAAAATAAACTCAAAATTCCATTAGATTATTCTTTTCTTAAAAATAAAAAATTTTCAAAATTTTTGCATCAAAAAGAAACTAATCTTAACATATTAAATGCAATTTTATATCAACGCCCTTTAATTAGTATCGTTGTTCCTGTATATAATGCTGAAACTTATTTAGTTGAAGCGTTAGATTCATTATTAGTTCAGACACAGCAAAACATCGAAATCCTTTGTGTTAATGATGGTTCTAAGGATCATTCGTTAGAAATTTTGCAAAATTACGCCCATAAAGATAAAAGAATAAAAGTATTCGATCAGCAAAACTCCGGACCAGCTAAAGCTCGAAATACGGGGCTGGACAATGCTTCAGGAGTATATCTTATGTTTTGTGATGCTGATGATTGGTATGAACCAAACATGTGTCAAGAAATGTTATCTTCATTAATTTTGCATAAAACAGATTTTGTCATGTGTGATTGCAATATCATAGAACAGACCCCAGAACATCATCGCGACACAGGATGTATTAATTATCACTATTTAAATATGAAAGGCTTTATATCCCTCAATCAATATAATAAACAAGCTATTTCTGTTACGTTATGGAATAAAATATTTAACACAGAAACCATAAAAAAATACACCTTCAACTTTCCCTCTGGTTATGAAATGGATGATGATGCGTTTATTTTTCAGTACTTAGCTATTTCTAATACGGTCTATGGTCTTGATAAAAAATTATATAATTATCGATTACTCGGAAACTCTATTATGGGGAAATTATATTCTAAGCAAACATTATATCGTGTCTATGATGTTATTAAAATATTTGCCTTCTGTATAGTTTCATTCAAAAGAAATAATTTATTCAATGATAAAAAATGGTTTTTAAGAATAATTCAATCAAAAGTCAATTGGGCTTTATCATTGTTAAGCTATCAAGGAAAATATGAATTTTTAAAACAGCTTAGAGAAAATGTCTTACATTTTTATGATAAAAAGGATTTAAAAGAATTTCCTTTATTACTCTTATGTTCAAAAAAGAAATATGCAAAAGCACTAGAATTATTAACTCAAACAAAAAAGGTTAAAATTTTTGGCATAACGGTATTTAAAAAGAAAAAATCTCAATTAAAGACCAAATATTATGTTTTGGGTATTAAAATTTTTTCAAAAAGAGCATCCCTTAAACAATATTTAGATTATAAATTTTATGAATTGGCAAGCGATCTACAAGGAAAAACAACATATTTAGACAAACAAATCTCTCAAATAAAATCCCTTATAGAAAAAGCATAACGAATTGAGAATAGGATATTTAACTCATAATCAAAACACTTGAAAGGAAATAACATGATATCTACCGAATGTTCAATACAACAGCTAGTGAATGAAATATTAGATGAAAAAGCTGATAATTGCAAACAAGAATGGGAAAATTGGTGTATGGATACAACTTATGAGGGAGATTGGAATATCTTTTGTAATACACTGGAACAAATTAAAGAAAAAGGTATTGATGGAATTATTAAAGATTATCCTAGTATAGAAAATTATAATAAATTAAAAAATATTTGTATCTACGCACATGAGTGGAATGGTGATGAGGATGCAGAAGGAAATGCCCCTAATCCAGAATATAAAGCCCTAAAAGATGATATAACACAATGGTTAGAGACCTATTTTCAAAATTTATTAGAAGAGCGACAAGACAATTAAGAAAAACGCTTTCAAATGCTTACCCCTGATTATATCAGGGGTTCTTATATAGATTAGTTATTCTGTTCTGTGCTATAAAAATTTCTTCCAACCTCCTCCGCCAGTCTATCAGCCCGTTTTTTTTCAAATTCATATTGCTGTTTGTAGTATTCGGCATCGCGTTGATAGTTGGCGGCTTCTTGGGCGATGATTTTCTTGTCTATATTGCTTAAATCTACGCAAGAGATTGTCAGATAAGGCTTTCCGGAGAGATTTACCACTCTGCGGCCGTGATTATCCATTGATTTGAGTAAATATCCCTCGCGGATCAGCTCGTTTACCAGAACTTTGGCAGAATTAACCGTCAGCCCCAAGGCCATGGCGATTTTATCGTTCCCCATAAAAAATTGATGATTGTTGTTGGTTTTGTATTTAATGAAATCTAACAGCAGACGCTTGGTAATAGACAATTCAGCTTTGCTTTTGCTCATGTTTTCTCCTTAATAAATATTTTGTCTGCATCTATTTATTAAGAGATTTTATCGGATTTAGATTTTAACAAAATTGAGATTGGAAATTGTTATTTCCACTCATTCAAAGCCCTGGAAACGCTTATTTTCACTTTCTTAAAAACGGAAACGGATATTTCCCTCCCTGGAAGTCTTTATTTCCGCCACCGGAAGTCTATATTTCCTCAGATGGAAATTTTTATTACCACCGCCATTTGTGCAAATCGTTACATATCAAGGCATCCAGAGGAATTTTGAACAGCTATAATAGTATTATAATAGAAATAAAAAAGAGCTATTATAATAGACCGGAATGACAATAGCTTCTTGTTTTCTCTTCTAAAATAGAGCGATTTAAAGCAAATCAGGTGCATTGGATTTTCAACACACCTGATAAAGACAAATTTGATTTATTATTGAAACATAGCGGTCTGCTACATAGGTATTTATCTCTTGATTTTAGCAATTTGTTCTAATCACAAAATGAGATTTGTACCGGATAAATACCTTTGTAATTAACAAGACAAAGGAGATTTTATGTTAACTTATAATCCGGAAAACAAGACCTATTCAAAACTCATTCCTATTGAAGAACTGGAAGGAATGAAAGAAAAAATGCGTGCTATTGAAGAGAGATTAAAAAATACGCCGATCAATCCGCCATATACCTATGAAACAGAGGCAGAACTTGATATTAATGACATTGAGGTCTTAAAGAAGTTCTTGGAAACCGAGAAATTTAATATCAATATGGCCATCAATCGCCGCAGAGCCAGTTTGTTTTTGGTAGCTTGCTATTTTACGAACAATAAAGATGTTTTAGAGTTTTTAATAGAACAAGGCAGCGAAATCAACAGAACTGATATTTTCGGATATAACGCCATTATGTCCGTGGTTCTGAACGAAAATATGAACGATCAAACAAAACTAGAAACAATTCAAATGTTGACAAACAAAGGTTGTGATGTCAACTGGCTGAATTATCAATGCGAAACAGCCCTCACTCTTGCGTTGGAGCGTGTGGAGATTGATATTGCCAACCTTTTGCTTGATAATGGGGCTTTTCTTTACAGAAATTAAGTAAAATCAAAGCTATTTAGCACAAAATTCAAGGTTAGAAACTACCTCTAACAACATTTGAAGAGCATCTGAAAGCTTTTTCATTTTTTGCGGAGATAGTTTTTGCTGTAAGTAGAAATCATAGATATTTGTAACCAATGCGCCACATTCATTTGCAAACTTTTGTAATGTATTCATTACTTCACTGTCATCTTCCTGAAGAATTTCATATTCCGCGATTTTATCGCAATTTTGACTCAGATATTTGTTGAGCTCATCTTCATTTTCAAAGAATTTATAGCCTTTACGTGATGTTATGGTTTCTATCAATACCTTCATGTTTACTCCTTGTGTCTTATAAAAATATTTATAGGATTTTTCATCTTTCAACTCATTGAATTTAAAATAAAATGATGCTGAATTAATCAATTACCAACAAAAATGTTAAAAAAAGTGCTTGACTTAAGATTTTTGGCATGATACCTGGTCCGCCATCAAAAGTAATAATTTGATGGAGATTCAAATGATTAGCAATAAAAATGCTTTAATGCAGGCACTTTATAACGATGATATGGAAGCCGTCCGTGCAGAGCTTGCGAATGGTGCGGATGTTAACCAACCATACAATGCTGCCGGGTGGACACCGTTTATGTGGGCGTGTAAGGAATTTTTTGAGACTGACATGATTAAGCTCTTTTTAGAGGCCGGCGGAGATATTGCTTCTCAAAACAAAGACGGAGAAACCCCGTTTATGATTGCCGCCAAGCGTAGAAGCTCACCGGCTACTTTGAAGCTTTTATTGGACGCCGGTTCGGATATCAACACACAGGATAACAAAGGCACAACTGCTTTTATAAACATAGTCAGACACCCACAAGCAATGATGAGACTGTCTATTCTGGATTTTATGATTGAGAATGGCGCAAACCCGAATATTTCCGACAAATCCGGTAAAAGTGTTTGGGACTATGCTGCTGAACAAGATGGGCTGACAGACTACTTATGCGTTCGGTTATTGGAGGAAAGTTACCATGAATAATGCCTCCGCTATTGCAAAACTGAATGACGCATTTCGGGCTAATCCGATACTCGGAACAACAATTTTAACCGCCGGTATCCGCAACAACAGTTCTGAAGACATTGCCACCATTATGAACAAAGTGCGCAATTTCAAGGATTTTAACGAAGATAACAATCCCTACGGCGAACGAGACTTCGGGGCGTTTGATTTTAAGGGCAAGAAGATTTTCTGGAAGATTGATTATTATGACCGCAATTTTGAATTTGCCTCGCCGGATGCCGCTAATCTGGCGGTTACCAACCGTGTTTTAACCGTTATGTATGCCGATGAATACTAGGAAACAAGCCATGGAATATGATATTGTTTGCAGCGAAAGCATAGATATGTTGATTGAATATGTCAATTCATACCTCAAAAATGGCTGGAAATGCCAAGGCGGTATCGGCGTATTGACTCAAGGGTTGAGTTACAAAGTTTTTTATCAAGCAATGATTAGAGGGTAATATGGTTAACAGTGTTTTTGTAGATGACAAGAAAATGAGGGATATTCTGACTTATATCAGCGGAATGAAGCACGCGAAGAAAATTCGGATGATGTTTTTATGTTCGCACAACGGTATGCGATCTATCAACTTCTGCTATTTGCAGGTTAAAGATGTCTATACACCGGATTGGAAAGTAAAAGATGTTATTTGTCTGGATTATGACAAAAACAAGGGCAAAAATAAATGCTCCTATTACCTGAACGGGCAAATGAAGAAAGAGTTTGGCGAATATTTGAAGTATCTGCAGAGCAAGAATGCGAATTTGAACAGCGAGAGTTATTTGTTTACGAGCCAAAAGCAAAACAAGCCTTATAATCGCGTCAGCATCAGCCGTTTATTCAGCTCTATCTACCGGAAATTTAACATTCAGGGAGCCAGTCACCTAGGCCGACACCTGTTTGTTTCAAAACTGGTAAACTCCGGTGTTAATATTTGTATTGTGCAAAAACTGGCTAATCATAAGAACATCAGCACCACACAGCATTATTTTAACTACGATCCTCAGATGCTCGCGAATGCTGTGGAGAATGTAAGGGTGTAGGAAAGAAACAAAGAATATAATAAACCCTTAATAAAGTATCAGATTAGTTTTTTATTGTTTTTTTCAAGAGTTTTAGAAAAAATATTAAAAAGTGTGTGTTCTTTAACATTTTTATATCTTTTATGAGATCTTTTTATATAATTTATATTAAAAAGGGGTTCACTGATATGTACATTTCAAATATAGAAATTAAAAACTTTAGATTGTTAAAAGATTTCAAGTTATCTTTTGATAAAGATAATTATAATTTTTCGTTGTTTATAGGTAAAAATAATTCAGGAAAGACGTCATTTATCCATTTGTTAGATAAGTTCCTTTCGCAACGTGCTTCTTTTAATTTTAATGATTTTAATCTGGATTTACAAAATCAGATTGTACAATCTATGAAGAAAAAGATTTTGGAAGAAGATTACAAAGATTTCAATATTTCACTATTACTTGAAGTTACATATGACCAGGATGATAATTTGGCTAATTTTACAGATTATATCTTAGATTTAGACGTCAAGGAAAATAAAATTTATTTTTTATTTTCGTATTTTTTAGATTATGAACATTATTGTAAATTATATGATGAGTTTGATAAATTTAAAGCAAAGGCCAATAATTCATTAAAAATTGATACAAAGCAATATATAAGTAATACTTTAAGTAAATACTTTTCTTTTAAGATTAAATCTATTTCTCTACATGAGACGGATTATTTTGTTGATATAAAACCTTCAGAAATAACAAAAATAATTAATTTGAAGTTAATCAAGGCTGAACGACATGTAAGTAATGATTACGGAACAAAGACACTATCGGAATTATCCTGCAAATATTTTAATAATTCGGAAAAACTGGATAATTTAAAACAAGATTTGCAAATAAAGCTGATGCAAACAGATAACGAACTTGATCAAATTTATAAAAGTATTTTTGAAGAAATAAAAGACAGTTTTAATAAATTAGTTTCAGAAAATACAAACTTAACAATTAAATCCATTCTTAAAGATGATAACCTATTAGAAAATAATACCCAAATACTGTATAATCACGATAAAGGAATGTTGCCAGAAGAATTTAATGGTTTGGGTTATATGAATTTTTTTGCGATTCTATTCAACTTACATATTCAATTGAGAGAAATTGCTCGAACATGTAAAGAAAATGATAATCAAGCAATATTAAATTTATTATTTATAGAAGAACCTGAAGCACATACTCATCCTCAAATGCAATACATTTTTATCCGAAATATTGAAAGTTTGGTAAAAGATAAAATGAGAGAGGGCATTAGTAATTTGCAAGTTTGTGTTTCTACCCACTCCTCTCATATTGTTTCACAATGTCCATTTAAATACATTAAATATTTTAAAAACACAGGTGATAATATTCAGGTTAAAAACTTATTTGATATAAAAACAGAAATTAAAAAGGCTTATAGGAAAAGAGCTGCAGATAAAGATAAAAAGTATATAGATGAATATAAGAGACGTTATCAGTTTTTGGTACGATATATTACATTGGCTTCTGCGGAAATCTTCTTTGCAGATAAACTGATTTTTATAGAAGGTACAACAGAGCGTATTTTGATGCCCGAATTTATACGGAAAATAGATAAAGAGTTGAATAAGTTAGGTAACAATATAATTCCACTAAGTTCACAAAATATTTCAATAGTAGAAGTCGGAGCCTATTCACACATATTTAAGGAATTAATAGATTTTTTAGAAATAAAAACACTTATCATTACGGATATAGATTCAATTACTTCAACAAGAGAAAAAATACCAGTCGAAGATGCTAGAGCTGTTAAGACCAGTAATCAGTCCATTATTAATTTTTTAGGAAGTGATAAGATTACAGATTTAATAAAAAAAGAAAATGATGAAAAAATAATAGACTCTAGGATTAAAATAGCATACCAAACTAAGCAAAACGGTTACTATGCAAGAAGTTTTGAAGATGCATTTATTTCATGTAATAAAGATTATATACAAGATTATATTCAAGATAATGATGATGTTGTTGCCTTTAATTCAATTATAAAGAAGCAAATAGCTAAAAAATTTTTAGATGAAAATAATTTTTATTCATTTGCTCAAGAATGTATAGAGAGTAAATCTGGTTTTGCGAGTGAGCTATTATACCATAAAAAAACATGGGAAATTCCGGAATATATTAAAGAGGGTCTAAAATGGCTAGCCCAATAATTCAAATACAAGAGTGCCTTAATCAATTTCAAAATTTTGTATTAAATGGTGGTGCAGGAAGTGGTAAAACTTTTTCTTTGGAACAAGTTATTGCTTTAGTTCATCGTGATAATCCCTATGCAAAAATAGCCTGTATTACCTATACAAATGTGGCCGCAGATGAAATAAAAAAGAGAATTCCAATTGATAATTTGTGGGTTTCAACCATACATGAATTTTTATGGAGTAGTATAAAATCATATACAAAAAATATGAAAAGTGAATTAAAAGAACTTGTTGAAACAGAAAAAACAATAAATTCTTCAGAAGATATTGACTGGAATAAAATAGTAAAGATTCAATACAAAGAATATAAAAAACTAACAGAAGGGATTATTTCTCATGATGAAGTATTAAAGTTATCTGTATGGATGATTTCTAAATATCCTCTATTAAAAAAAATAATAGGAGATAAATTTCAGTATTTGTTTATTGACGAATATCAAGACACCTATAGAGAAGTCATTGATGCATTATTAGATGTGTATTCATTTCCTAATAGAGTTATGGGACTTTTTGGCGATCCTATGCAGTCAATCTATTCAACAGGAATTGGGAATGTTGAAAATCATATAAAAAGTGGAGAAATATTTAATATTATAAAACAAGATAATTATAGGTGTTCTCAGAGAGTTATCGATTTTATTAATCGAATCAGAACTGATGGAATACAACAACAACCTGCTTTAAAAGATGAAAATGATAAAATTCTTAATCTAGAAGGAAGTGTTTATTTTGTTTATACAAACAATCAAAACATATCTATGGATCAAGTAAGAAAAATAGAGATATTTTCTGATTGGAATTTTAATAATCCGCAAGAGACAAAAGAGTTGTATTTAACTCATAAATTAATTGCTGGTCAAAACAAATTTTTTAATCTTTTTAAAGCATGTGCCACAAAGAAAGATTCTTTAACAGGTAATAATAAAGATAAATTGATTCTTCATTTGCTTCGAATAGCTTCAATTATCGATTTATATAAAAATAGAAAATATAATGAATTGATTAAATTAACAGATTTAAAAATAAGGAGAGCACAAGATAAATTTATACTAAAAGAAAATATAAATTCTTTATTGCAAGAGGAAGAAAATACTGTAGAAAAAGCGATACAGTTAGCAGATAAGTTTAATTTGGTTAAAATAGATGATAATATTTCTTCTTACTTATATCAGGTTAGTGAAGAAGAATGGAAAAATGATTTGTATGAGCATTTAAAGCCAGTAAGTTTTGAAGAAGTAATGAATTTTTATCGTTATGAAAATAATACCTCCATATATTCGACACAACACGGAGTAAAAGGAGCAGAATTCGAAAATGTTTTAGTTGTATTAGATAATGGAAATTGGAATTTATATAATTTCACAAATCTCTTTACAAATAAAGGAGCAAATATTGAACGCACCAAAAAATTATTCTACGTAGCTTGCTCTAGAGCAAAAAAAAATTTAGTAATATATATGGCTTCTCCTTCTCGAGATGTATTGGAAGGTGTAAAGAAATGGCTTCCTGAAGGAAATATAATATTAATAAATTAATGAAATTATTAGGAGTAACAACAATGCCTGAGATAAAATGTCCGAAGTGTGGAGAAGTATTTACGGTTGATGAGTCCGGATATGCTGCGATTGTGGCGCAGGTTCGAGATAATGAATTTCATAAAGCTATTCATGAACACTTGGAACATATAGAAAAAGAAAAGCAAAGTGAGCTGAAACTGGTAGAAAGCAAAGCGGAGATGGATAAAGCACAATCCGTAGCATCACTTAATCAGGAAATTTCCAATCTCAAAGCTCAGCTTGTTTCTCTCGGAAAAGATAAGGATTTAGAAAAAGCTCAAAGCATCTCAGGCTTGCAACAAGAAATTGAAAAGTTAAAGGCGCAAGTTTCAGCCAATGATAAGGATAAACAACTCGCGGTAACTGAGGCTGTAACCTCTAAAAATGATGAAATCACTGCCCGCGATAAGAAAATTGCGGAATTAAACATTAAGTTACAAGAAGCCGAGAAAGATACTCTGGTCAAAGAACAAAACTTAAAAGACAATTATGAATTGCAACTAAAAGAAAAAGATACGCAAATTGAATTTTACAAAGACCTTAAAACCAAGATGTCCACTAAAATGGTCGGAGAAACTCTGGAACAGCACTGTGAGATAGAATTTAACAAATTACGGGCGACCGGTTTTCAAAATGCTTACTTTGAAAAGGATAATGATGCCAAAACCGGCAGTAAAGGAGATTACATCTATCGTGAATCAACAGAAGATGGTGTCGAGTTCATTTCTATTATGTTTGAAATGAAAAACGAGATGGATACAACGGCAACAAAACATAAGAACGAAGACTTCTTGAAAGAACTTGATAAAGACCGTCAGGAAAAAGGTTGCGAATATGCTGTTTTGGTTTCTCTTTTGGAATCTGATAATGAATTGTATAATTGCGGTATTGTAGATGTTTCCTACAAGTATCCTAAGATGTATGTTATTCGTCCACAGTTCTTCATCTCAATGATTACGGTTTTACGAAATGCCGCCCTTAATTCTGTTCAATACAGAAAGCAACTGGCAGAATATAAGAACCAAAACATTGATATTTCTAACTTTGAAGCGGAAATGAATGACTTTAAGGATAAATTCGGGCGCAATTACCAATTAGCCAGCGATAAATTCCGTAAAGCCATAGAAGAGATTGATAAAACTATTGACCACCTACAGAAAACAAAAGATGCTTTGATGTCCTCAGAAAACAATTTACGCTTGGCCAACAATAAAGCTCAGGATTTGACTGTTAAACGTTTAACGAAAAATAATCCGACAATGGCTCAAAAATTTGCAGAGTTGGAAAATAAAGAATAGCAGCTTTTCTTTAGAAAATGTGGTTCCGGCGGAAAATTGTGTTCTTGACTTTTGAGTTAACAGATAATATAATATCTATAAACAGCAGATAATCGTATTTGGAGATAATATATTGTCTTTTATATTGAAGTCACAGCAAGAGGTTATGCAAGAGATTGCAACTAAAGCCAAAGATAAGCGTTTGGAGCAAAAACTGACGCAGGAAGGTTTGGCTTTGCGTTCCGGAGTTAGTTTGGGAAGTATCAAGCGTTTTGAACGAACCGGTGAGATTTCTTTGAAATCGTTGATTGATATTGCTTTGGCTTTGGGCTGTTTGGAAGACTTTGACGCCCTGTTTGCAGATAATGCGCCACGAGGCAGTTTGTTTGAAAACAAAGACGAGAAAAAGCGCAAACGGGGGAGCGTTAAATGAGATTGAATGTTTTTTTGAACGCTTACGGCAAGCGGCATTTTGTTGGTGTTTTAGAGGAACAGACACCTCGTATCCTTTTTGAATATTCCCCGGAGTTTATTGCAACCGGAATAAATCTATCCCCTTTTATGCTTCCGCTCAAATCGCAAATATTTGAAGATACCAAACAAACCTTTGATGGGCTTTTCGGCGTGTTTAACGATAGTTTGCCCGATGGTTGGGGCTGTTTGCTTTTAGACCGACAATTACAAAAGAAAGGTCTGAGCCTGCAACAAATCACACCTTTGCAGCGGTTGTCCATGATTGGGCTTAATGCTATGGGGGCTTTGGAATATGAGCCGATTACCGAAAATGACAGCGAATTTGTCGGCAATATTGAACTGGATTCACTTTGTTTGGAAGCTAATCATATTTTGGCCGGTAAGAGTTCGGAAGTGCTTGATAAGCTTTTAACGCTTAACGGCTCATCTGGTGGGGCTCGCCCGAAGATTGTAGCTTTGGTTTCAGATGATAAGCAAAATCTGATTCACGGGAACTTGGATGAGCCTGGTTATAGCCCGTGGCTGATTAAGTTTGCGTCATCACTTGATAATAAAAACATCGGCGCGCAGGAATATGTTTATTCACGGATTGCCAAAGACGCCGGTATTGAAATGCCGGAAACGCATTTATTTCCCTCGAAAAATTGTGTAGGACATTTTGGCGTCAAACGTTTTGACCGGATCGGCATGGAAAAAGTGCATATTCATACGGCTTGCGGTTTATTACACGCCAGCCACCGAACATCAAGCATTAACTATGACGCTTTATTAAAATTAACCTCAATACTCACCAAAGATATTCGGGAAGTTGAGAAAATGGTACGGCTGATGATTTTTAACGTCAAAGCAGGTAACAAAGATGACCATAGTAAAAATTTCTCTTTTATGCTGGATAGAAACAATAACTGGAAAATGACGCCGGCGTATGATTTAACACCATCGCAGGGTATCAACGGCGAGCAGACATCTATGGTGAATGGTAAAGGAACGGATATCACCGACAGCGATTTGATTAAAACCGCCGCACCTTTCGGATTTTCAGAAAAGAAGGTTGCCGCAATTATCGAACAAACAGAGGATGCTCTGGCAAATTATGGCAAATATATGAAAGAGCTCGGCGTAAAGTAGAAAACCAGAGTAGATGTTAAACTTTATTGCCTATCCGAACAAAGTTTAACATTTTGCCGTGAGCACTTTGAAAGAGCATTTCAAAACTCTATATTTTTCAATAGTTACAGAGAAAATGTTAAAGAATATGTATTCTTTGATATTTTTCTTCTTTCATCATCAACCAGAGTTGATGCGTGAGGTCTTTACGGGTTAGGATTTCTTCACGATGGGCAAGGAATCGGTCGTAATTAAGGTGTAATTTTTCTTCAACATCAAACTTATTCTGTTCACCACTAAAAAAGCCCTCATTATGAGGGCTTTTTTAGTGGTCAAATCCGACATAAAATGAAACCCCGCTGATTGCGGGGTTTACTTTATTCCGCGGCGGTCAGAGCCGGACAGTCATACGGAATGTCGTCAAAAATGACCGGAATTTCGCGCTTAAGGGTGCCAAGCAGCATTTTCATAACTTCCTGGACCGTAGGGTGAGCAGCCGGAGCGCAGCGCAGTTTGAAAATATGCCGCCATTCACGCAGGTTGGCTGTCATAATTACGTCGGCCTTAATTGAATGGGGCAGCAGCATGCGCAGTTGATCCGGTTTGCAACCGAGTTCTGCCATGGCATTATAATTCTTTTCAATGGTTTCCATCGTGCTGAGCCAAATCTGATATTCCGGCGTTCCTTCCTTGATGTGGCAGGGCTTCATCACCGTCAGTTCATTGCCGAATTTTCCTTTGGAATAATTGCAGTAACGGGTGCTTTCAATCGCATAGGAAACATGGCGGTGGCGGGTCAAATCTTTATAAACGCCCATATCGCAGGTGAGTTTCACCGTGAGGTTATAATGTTCAATCATCGCCTCATGTCCGAGCTCCAAAAGTTTGCGAACCATCTGCCGTGCGGAATCCGCCCCCTTCCACATCATCTGCCATACGATATGGATATAACAGTTGCGGGCGCATAATTCGAGATGTTTAAGAATGGCGTCTCCGTCCAGCGGAGTCAGCACTTCTACTTTCGGGGCTGCGATTTTTACCATTGTCTGTCCTTTCAGTTAACAACCTGCAAACAGGATAAGAGGGCAGCCTGCTTGAGTCCAGTTTTAAAGAAAAGTTATGCTATGGAATCATTTTAGTGTTTTATTTAATCTTCCCGGATATGATAAACCGAAAACCGGTCAGAAAGGAAGGAAAAGCGATGACCCGCCGTTTGAAACTTATT
>ENA-OOWH01001376-OOWH01001376.1-human-gut-metagenome-genome-assembly--contig:-NODE-1376-length-14766-cov-2.660458_pt1 | contig 14766 bp, 7 predicted proteins | sample MGYA00241576_ERZ501321 | MGnify/ENA primary metagenome ERZ501321 (study PRJEB25962, sample SAMEA2042733) | human gut metagenome | biome: human gut; feature: human-associated habitat; material: faeces... | reverse complement strand
GAAAATCAAAATAATCTGACTATTAAAAGAAAAATAACGAAAAATCAAATAATCAGACAATTTACAAGAATTTCCATATTTACAGCCTAGGTAAAAGGGTGTATATTCTAGAAAAAGTTTTACACGACGTGAGAAAGAAATGATTGAATGCGCCGGACAAAGAAGATTTTAAAGTAAACTTTAGATTACAGGAAGAAAGGATAGCGACTATGAGGAAAGAAATGGAAAGTCAGAATCGTGGTCTTTACCGCGAAAGTTTTGAACATGATAACTGTGGTATTGGTGCAATTGTCAATATCAAAGGCAAAAAGACACATAGTACAGTGGCAGGAGCCTTGAGTATTGTAGAACAACTTGAGCACAGAGCCGGAAAAGATGCAGAAGGAAAGACAGGAGATGGCGTGGGTATTCTGACACAGATTCCTCATGGATTTTTCAAGAAAGTCTGTCAGCCACTTGGGATCAAGCTGAAAGATGAAAGAGATTACGGTGTAGGTATGTTCTTTCTTCCGCAGGATGAATTAAAACGCAATCAGGCGAAAAAGATTTTCGAGGTTATTGTAAAAAAAGAAGGATTGAAGTTCTTGGGCTGGAGAGAAGTTCCGATTCATCCGGACATTCTTGGAAAGACAGCAGTAGATTGCATGCCATGTATTATGCAGGCATTTATTGAACGTCCTGCAAAATACGAGAAAGGAATCGACTTTGACCGTCGACTGTATGTAGTCAGAAGAATCTTCGAACAGAGCAGTGATGACACTTATGTTGTTTCACTTTCCAGCAGAACAATCGTTTACAAAGGAATGTTCCTTGTAGGACAGCTGAGACTTTTCTTTGAAGATCTGCAGGATGAAGAATTTATTTCTGCAATTGCAATGGTACATTCCAGATTCAGTACGAATACTGCACCGAGCTGGCAGAGAGCGCATCCGAACCGCTTTATGGTTCACAACGGAGAGATCAATACGATCCGTGGTAATGCAGATAAGATGCTTGCCCGTGAGGAAACGATGGAGGCAGGATGTCTGAAAGGCGAACTTCACAAAGTACTTCCAGCAATCAATATTTCAGGTTCTGACTCCGCAATGCTTGACAACGCATTAGAATTCATGGTGATGAGTGGAATGGATCTTCCGCTTGCAGTTATGATCTGTATTCCGGAACCTTGGATCAACAATAAAGAGATGTCCCAGAACAAGAAAGATTTCTATCAGTATTATGCAACAATGATGGAGCCATGGGATGGACCGGCGTCAATCTTGTTCTCAGATGGAGATGTTATGGGAGCAGTACTTGACCGTAACGGACTTCGCCCTTCCAGATATTACATTACAGATGATGACAATCTGATTCTTTCTTCAGAGGTTGGAGTTCTGGATATTGATCCATCCAAGATTGTGATGAAAGAAAGACTTCATCCAGGCAAAATGCTTCTTGTTGATACTGTTGCAGGACGCGTGATCGATGATGAGGAATTAAAAGAAAAATATGCAAATCAGTTCCCATATGGAGAATGGCTGGACAGTAATCTGATTCAGCTGAAGGATTTGAAAATCCCGAATAAGGATGTGCCAAAGTATACTGCCGAAGAGTGTACACAGCTTCAGAAAGCATTTGGCTATTCTTATGAAGACGTGAAAACTTCTATTCTGACAATGGCAAAGAACGGTGCCGAAGGAACTGCAGCGATGGGAATGGATGCACCGATTTCAGTCCTTTCGCAGAAACGTCAGCCACTGTTCGGATATTTTAAACAGTTGTTTGCACAGGTAACAAACCCACCGATCGATGCAATCCGTGAGGAAGTTGTAACATCTACAACAATTTATGTCGGAACAGACGGTAACCTTCTGGAGCAGAAGGAAGAGAACTGTAAGATGCTCAGAGTCAATAACCCGATCCTGACAAATACAGATCTTCTGAAAATTAAAAATATGAAAGTGGATGGATTTAAGGTTGCAGAGATTCCAATCACTTATTATAAAAACACAAGTCTTGAGAAGGCAATTGAGTATCTGTTTATTGAAGTAGACCGTGTGATCCGCGAGGGCGCTAATATTTTAATTCTGACAGACCGTGAGGTAGACGAATATCACGTTGCAATCCCGTCACTTCTGGCAGTATCCGGACTGCAGCAGCATCTGGTACGTACAAAGAAGAGAACCTCAGTCGCGATGATTCTGGAAAGTGGAGAGCCTAGAGAGGTTCATCATTTTGCAACACTGCTTGGATATGGAGCATGTGCGATTAATCCATATCTTGCGCATGAGTCAATCCGTCAGCTGATTGAGTCTAATCTGCTTCACAAAGATTATTATGCAGCAGTAGATGATTATAACTCAGCAGTAATTCATGGAATTATTAAGATTGCATCCAAGATGGGAATTTCAACGATCCAGTCCTATCAGGGAGCAAAGATCTTCGAGGCAATTGGTCTCAAGACAGATTTTATTAATCGCTATTTTACAGATACAGTCAGCCGTGTTGGTGGTATCGGTATTGAAGAAATTGCAGAAGATTACACAGCATTCCATACAGAAGCATTTGATCCGCTTGGACTGCAGGTTGATACGACACTGGACAGTGTTGGAAAACATAAATATAAAAGTGGCGGAGAAGAACATCTCTATAATCCACAGACAATCCATATGCTTCAGCAGTCCACAAGACGTGGTGATTATGAAATGTTCAAGCAGTATACAGAGATGGTTGATGAGGAAGGCGAGAAGATCAATCTGAGAGGTCAGCTTGATTTCAATTTCCCGAAGAAGAGTGTACCGCTTGATGAAGTAGAAAGCGTAGATTCAATCGTAACAAGATTCAAGACAGGTGCGATGTCCTATGGTTCTATTTCAAAAGAAGCACATGAGACAATGGCGATCGCTATGAATATGCTTCATGGTAAATCAAACTCCGGTGAAGGTGGAGAGGACATTGAACGTCTTGACACAAACAGATGCTCTGCAATCAAGCAGGTTGCTTCCGGCCGATTCGGAGTTACATCCAGATACCTGGTCAGTGCACAGGAAATCCAGATCAAGATGGCACAGGGAGCAAAACCAGGAGAAGGTGGACACTTACCAGGTGGTAAAGTTTATCCATGGATTGCTAAAACAAGACACTCTACACCAGGAGTTAGCTTAATTTCACCACCACCACATCATGATATTTATTCAATTGAAGACCTAGCACAATTGATTTATGACTTAAAGAACGCTAATAAAGAAGCACGTATTTCAGTTAAACTTGTATCAGAAGCTGGTGTTGGAACAGTTGCTGCCGGTGTTGCTAAAGCAGGTGCAGGTGTTATCCTTATTTCAGGATATGATGGAGGAACAGGGGCTGCTCCTAAAAACTCAGTTTATAATGCAGGTCTTCCATGGGAATTAGGTTTAGCAGAAGCTCATCAAACATTGATCATGAATGATTTAAGAAGCCGTGTTGTTATTGAAACAGATGGTAAACTCATGACAGGTAGAGATCTTGCAATTGCTACTTTACTTGGAGCAGAAGAATTTGGTTTTGCGACAGCACCACTTGTAACAATGGGATGCGTTATGATGAGAGTATGTAACTTAGATACATGTCCAGTAGGGGTTGCTACACAAAATCCTATTTTAAGAAAACGTTTTAAAGGTAAACCTGAATATATTGAAAACTTTATGCGTTTCATTGCTCAAGAATTAAGAGAATATATGGCTCAACTTGGATTCAAAACAGTTGATGAAATGGTTGGTCGTAGTGATTTATTAGAACCTAAGGATGATGTTAAAAATATTGATTTATCAAAAATCTTAAATAATCCATTTACTTCTAGTAAACATAGTCATCATGAAAAGAATAATGAATATGATTTCAAATTAAATGAAGTCAAAGATACAACAGTTCTTTATAAACAATTTAAAGAAGCTTTAGATAAACATCAAGGTAAAGAAATTGATGTCCATGTTACAAATATCGATCGTTCATTTGGAACGCTCTTTGGATCAGAAATTACGAAGAAATATGGAACATCATTAGAAGAAGATACTTTCAAAGTTAACTGCTATGGAGCAGGTGGTCAATCATTTGGTGCTTTCATTCCTCAAGGTTTAACATTACATCTTTATGGAGATAGTAATGACTACTTTGGAAAAGGCTTATCAGGTGGTAAATTAATTGTGGTACCACCAAAAGATTCAACAATTAAACCAGAAGATAATATTATCATTGGTAACGTTGCTTTATATGGAGCAACATCTGGTGAAGTTTATATCAATGGAGTTGCTGGTGAAAGATTTGCCGTACGTAACTCAGGAGCACATGCCGTTGTTGAAGGTATTGGAGATCATGGTCTTGAATATATGACAGGTGGTATGGTTATTGTTTTAGGAAAAACAGGGCGTAACTTTGCTGCTGGTATGTCTGGAGGTATTGCTTATGTCTATGATCCAGATAATACATTCTATGAACATGTCAATAAAGAACTCGTAGAATATAAAAATGTGAAATCACGTTATGATGAAGATCAATTAAAAGAAATGATTCAAAAACATTATCAATATACAAATTCAAATGTTGCGAAAAAGATTTTAGATGACTTTGGAAATGAAGTTGCACACTTCAAAAAAGTTGTTCCTCATGATTATAAACGTATGATGTCACTTATTAGTTCATTTGAACAACAAGGACTTACAAATGAACAAGCAAAAGTAGAAGCATTCAATGCTTTTAAGAAAGGAATGTAGATTATGGGAAAGCCAACAGGATTTTTAGAAATAGAAAGACAAGTATCAACAGAAGTTGAACCATTAAAACGTATTAAGAACTTTAATGAATTTCATAAACCATTATCTCGTGATGAACAATCATGCCAAGGAGCTCGCTGCATGGATTGTGGAGTTCCTTTCTGTCAAAATGGAAAAATGATTCAAGGAATGGTATCAGGTTGTCCACTAAACAACTTGATACCTGAATGGAATGATTTAATTTTCCATAAAAATTATAAAGCCGCTTTAAAAAGACTTTTAAAAACAAATAATTTTCCAGAATTCACATCAAGAGTATGTCCTGCTTTATGTGAAGCAGCATGTACTTGTGGATTAAATGGAAACCCCGTTACCGTAAGAGAAAATGAAAATGCAATTATTGAAACAGCTTATGCTTCCAATTGGATGCAACCCCATCCACCTAAACATCGTATTGATAAAAAAATAGCAATTATTGGGTCAGGCCCTTCAGGACTTGCAGCAGCCGATCAATTAAATAAAAGAGGTTATCAAGTAACAGTCTTTGAAAGAGAAGATCGTTTAGGAGGGCTATTAATGTATGGTATTCCTAACATGAAACTTGAAAAACATATTATTGATCGTCGTATTGAATTAATGGAAGAAGAAGGTGTTGTTTTTAAAACAAATGCCGGTATTGAAAATAAAAAACAAGTTCAACAATTATATAAAGAATTTGATCGTGTTATTCTTGCTTGTGGTAGTAAAAAGGCTAGAGATATTAAAGCACCAGGGAGAGATGCCAAAGGTATTTACTTTGCGGTTGATTATTTAACTGGAATTACTAAATCATTACTTAATAGTCAATTAGAAGATCAAATTTTTGTTGAAACAAAAGGTAAAAATGTACTTGTTATTGGTGGTGGAGATACTGGTAATGATTGTGTTGGTTCAGCTATTCGTTTAGGATGTAAATCAGTTATTCAATTAGAAATGATGCCAGAACCACCTCATGAACGTTTGGATTCAAATCCATGGCCTGAATGGCCACGTGTGAAAAAGACAGATTATGGACAAAATGAATCTATTGCTGTCTTTGGACATGATCCTCGTCTTTATCAAACAACTGTTAAAGAGTTTATTAAAGATGATAAAGGAAATGTAAAACAAGTCGTTATTGTCTCACTTGAATCAAAACAAGTAGAAGGTCGCATGCAAATGGTTCCTGTTAAAGGAAGCGAAAAAACATTAGATGCAGATATTGTTTTAATTGCTGCAGGATTTGTAGGCTGCGAAGATTATGTTGCTAAAGCTTTTGATGTAAAACTTACACCAAGAGGAAATGTGGCAGATGAAAATTACCAAACAAATCAAAAACAATTGTATGTTGCTGGTGATATGCGTAGAGGTCAATCTTTAGTTGTTTGGGCAATTAGAGAAGGACGTGAAGTGGCACGTGCAGTTGATGAAGATTTAATGGGGTATTCTAATTTATAGGATATCAAAATATACTCACAATCATTGATAGAAAACCTTGGGATATTCTCGAGGTTTTCTTTTTTTTAGTGATTTGAAAGAGACTATGATGAAAGCAATATGGAGAAAAAAGAATGAATGAATTAGAATTAGTAATTAACGAGGTCAAAAAGGCGGTCGTTGGAAAAGATGAACATATTAAAAAATATTGGCTTGTATTTTAGCAAGGGGTCATGTTTTATTAGAAGATATACCTGGTGTTGGGAAAACAAATTTAACGTTAGCATTTTCTAAAGCTTTATCTTTAGATTTTCATCGTATGCAATTTACAAGTGATGTCTTACCAGGAAATGTTACAGGTTTTATTATTTATAATTAAAAAACCAATGATTTTGAATATAAAGAAGGATCTATCATGTGTAATTTATTTTTAGCAGATGAAATAAATAGAACATCTCCTAAAACACAATCTGCTTTATTAGAAGTAATGGAAGAAGGAAGAACAACAGTTGATGGTATCGCTTATCAATTACCACAACCATTTACAGTCCTGGCTACACAAAATCCTTATGGATCAGCAGGAACACAATTATTACCAGATTCACAATTAGATCGTTTTATGGTGAGACTTACAATGGGGTATCCCTCATTAGAAGATGAAATTGAAATTTTAAAAAGAAAAAGTCAAGAAAATCCTTTAGATATCATTCGATCTGTATGTAAACCGCAAGATATAATAGAATTACAAAAACAAGTAGATCAAGTTTATGTGGATGATAAGATTTATGATTATATTGTAAGAATTATTCATAAAACACGTGATCATGAATCGATTCAACAAGGTGCTTCTCCACGTACATCTATTTCTTTATTAAAAATGGTGAAAGCAATAGCTTATATGGATCATAGAAATTATGTTATTCCTGATGATATTAAAAAAGTTATTTATGATGTATTGTCACATCGTTTGATTTTAACCTATGATGCAAAAGTTAAAGGTGTTGTTATTCAAGACGTTATTAAAAGTATTTTAAAAGAAGTAAAGGAACCAAAAATAAAAATATGAGAAATGGTAGAATCAAATACTTTAGTATATTAGGCGTTGTGTTATTTTTATATTTAACGACATCTGTTTATTCTTTGCTTATTTGTACATATATTTTACTTATTTTACCAATTCTATCTTTAGTCATTTCTTTATCAGGAATGAGACATGTAGATGTTGAAAAAACACATGAACATTTTATCGCTAAAAGAAATCATTTAGCTTATTTACATTTCAAAAGAGTTCCTTATAAATATTATCCTTATTATAGTTATGATGGAGAAACGTTTAAATTAGATAGCTATTCAAAAGGTCAAAGTTCATCAAGACATACGAATGTAAAAATAGGTGTTTCATCTAGTGACTTATTAAATGCTTCAGGGGATTATACAACACCTCAATATGATCAATTTGTAGAAGAAAATTATCTAGGTGTTTCACAAGATATAAAAAATCAATTATTAAATTTATTAAATCAAGCGGGTTATCATGAAGAAATGACAATCTATGAAAAAGTAACACTTGTTAAAAATCTACTTGCTAGTCAATGTGTTTATACATTACATCCAGGTAGTTGTCCAAGTGATCAAGACCCTGTTTTATATTTCTTGTTAGAAAATAAAAAAGGCTATTGTATGCATTTTGCTTCAAGTGCAGCCTTATTATTACGTACTATAAATATTCCAGCTCGTTATACGACGGGATTTGTTTTAGATGAAAGTGATTTTAAAGGGGGCAATGTTGCTGCTGTTACTCAAGCAAAAGCACATGCTTGGGTCGAAGTTTATGTAAAAGGTGTTGGTTGGGTAATGATTGAAGCGACTCCGGGATCTGGTGGTGCTTCTGGAAGTGATCCGATGGATGAACCGGCAGCTGGAAAAGCGGAAGAAACGAATCAACAAAATATTGAAGAACAAAAATCAAATTCAAATGATCAACAAGGTTCAAATAGTAGTGGAAGTCAAAGTAGTCAACAAAACTCACAAAGTAGTGAACCAAATTCTGAAAATAAAGAACAAAAATCACAATGTAATACACAAAGTAATAGTGAAAATAAGCAAACAGAAAAGAAAAAAAAGAAAAAGACTAAAAAGGATATAAAGAAAAAAGAAGTACAAAACCAAAGTGAAGATCATAAAGTTATATTTATTGTGATAATCTTTGTGTTATTCTTTGTTATTGCAACTATTATCCTTGTTTTAAGAAGAAAATATCTTTTAAAACAAAGAGAAAAACTTTTATCTCAAGAAAATATAAATAAAAAATATATTGCTTATTATGATTATTTAAATGAATTAAAACAGTATAATTCAGAAATAGAAAATAATTATCGATATATCGCTTTAAAAGCAGCTTATTCAAATACTGTGATTTTACAAGAGGAATTAGATGAAATTAGAAATTATGTTGAAGAGTGTTTAACATTGATTCAAGAAAATAATTCATCATTAAAGCTTCTTAGTTATCAATATATTTATGTTTTATTTTAAAAGTTAGAGAATACTCTCTAGCTTTTTTTTGTAAATATTATTTACAATGATTACTTTTATAAGCTGATTTTTGTAAATGTTGGTTTAAATGATAAGAGAATATTTTATAGATTTATAACCTTATGGTATAATGATGAAAAAAGAAGACGGAGGTAGTATATGGCTTTACAAAAAGACTTTTTATGGGGTGGAGCGTTAGCTGCTCATCAATTTGAAGGGGGAGTATTAAATACTTCTAAAGGATATTCTGTAGCGGATGTCATGACTGCAGGAGCACATGGTGTACCTAGAGAAATCACTGATGGTGTTGTAGAAGGAAAATATTATCCAAATCATGTAGGAATTGATTTCTATGGACACTATAAAGAAGATATCGCTATGTTTGCGGATATGGGATTTAAATGTTTTAGAACTTCTATTGCTTGGACAAGAATTTTCCCATTAGGGGATGAAGAAGAACCTAATGAAGAAGGATTACAATTCTATGATGATGTTTTTGACGAATTATTAAAATATGGTATTGAACCTGTTATCACATTATCACACTTTGAAATGCCTTATCATTTAGCTAAAGAATACGGTGGATTTATGAACCGTAAAGCAATTGATTTCTTTGTTAAATTTGCAGAAGTATGTTTCAAAAGATATAAAAACAAAGTTAAATACTGGATGACTTTCAATGAAATCAATAACCAAATGAACTTTATTAACGACATTTATGGTTGGACAAACAGTGGAGCTCATTTTGGAGACTATGATAGTCCAGAAGAAGCAATGTATATCTGTGGACATCATACATTAGTGGCTTCAGCTAAAGCGGTAAAAATAGGTAAAGAAATCAATCCTGATTTCAAAATTGGAAATATGATTGCAATGGTTCCAATTTATCCATTTAGTTGTCGTCCAGCTGATCAAGTATTAGCACAACAACAAATGCATGATCGTTTCTTCTTCTGCGATGTACAATGTCGTGGACATTATCCTGCTTATGCCTTAAAAATGTTTGAAAGAAAAGGATTCAATATTGATATCACTGAAGAAGATAAAAAAGCATTAGCTGAAGGTACTGTTGATTATATTGGATTTAGTTATTATATGACAAATGTTGTAGATTCAGCAGTCACAAAAGATGTTTCAAAATCAACAGATGGTTCAAGTGAACATTCAGTTAAAAACCCATATATTAAAGAATCAGATTGGGGATGGGCTATTGATCCAGAAGGATTAAGATATGCATTAAATATGTTCTATGAAAGATATGAAAAACCATTATTTATTGTAGAAAATGGTTTTGGAGCAATTGATGTTAAAGAAGAAGATGGTGTTGATTTAATGGGATATACTCCTTGGGGATGTATTGACTGTGTTTCATTTACAACAGGTGAAATGAAAAAACGTTACGGATTTATCTATGTAGATAGAGATAATGAAGGTAATGGAACATTAGAAAGGAGCAAAAAAGATTCTTATGATTGGTATAAGAAAGTTATTGCTTCTAATGGTGAAAATTTATAAAAAGGTTGAGGAAACTCAACTTTTTTAATTGATTTAAATTAAATGTAACCCCTTGCATAGACAAAAACTCTATGTTAAAATACAAGATGTAAATATGGATTGTTACTTTAAGTAGGCAAGACCAAATAACTTACACTTTTTTTAGTGTATCTTATTTGGTCTTTATTTTTTGTTAAAAAAAGAGTAACAATTATTAGATAAGCAAGGAAAGGAAATAATATGAAAAATAAAAAGATAAGTAAAGTTGTTTTATCCGTATTGACGTCAATGTCAATGCTTAGTTCGTATTCAGCAATGATTTTTGCTGAAAATACGACTCAGGGTGCAACTTCACAAGTTGCCCATGAGTATGATTTAGTTAAATTAGATCGTAATGGTGATTTAATTGTTAATGGAAGTTTTGATAATAATGGTGCTTCATGGTCTAAAACAGGTACAGGTACATTTGGAAATGATAATGGAAATTATTATGGAAAGTTATCATCAAATTCTAATAATGCCGCAGTTTATCAAGGAGTAAGTTTTAAGAAAAATACAGATTATGTTGTTAAAGGAAAAGTAAAAATTTCTAATGCGAAAGGTCAAGTATTTTTAGCAGTAAAAAATGGTCAATTAAGTGCAGGATTAAAAGATAATAATGGAAAAACGATTGAAACGACGATTTCTTCATCAGAAGATAAAGCAGGTCAATATCAAGATGTAGAATTTACTTTTAATTCAGGTGATAATACTTCTGGATCTATTGCTTTTATTAAATGGACAGAAAGAAATGGAAATCAAGATATTATTGATGAAGAAGTATGGATCGATGATGTATCAGTTAAAGCAGTAAGCGATGCTTCAGAAGATGATCAATATGAAATGGTTTGGGCTGATGACTTTAATGAAAATCAATTAGATACATCAAATTGGGATTATGAATTAGGTTCTATTAGAGGTGTTGAACAAGAACATTATGTTAATGATCCAGAAAATGTTTATGTTAAAGATGGTCAATTAGTATTACAAGTAACTAATCGTGATAAAGAAGATCAATATAAAAATCCAAGAGGAAATAGACAAGTTATTTATAATTCAGGAAGTGTTAGAACTCATGGGAAAAGAGAATTTTTATATGGAAGAATTGAAATGAAAGCAAAACTTCCTAAAGGAAAAGGTGCTTTCCCTGCTTTTTGGACATTAGGTTCAGATTTTACGTTAGATGGTAGAATTAGCAGTGAACAAGGTGCTTCGTGGCCAGTTTGCGGTGAAATCGATATCATGGAAATGATTGGTGCAGAAAATGAAGATTTAAATGGAAAAAGTAATAAAAAAGTTTATCAAACTTTACATGCTGGTTCAGCTACAGATGTAGATCATTCAAAATCTATTTCAACATATACATTACCAGAAGGAATCTTTAATGATGATTATCATATTTTTGGTCTTAATTGGTCTAAAAATAAAATGGAATTTTATGTTGATAATAAAATTGTAGGATCTATTGATTATAGCAATAATGAAGAATATAAAAGATGTTTTAACAGACCACAATATATTCAAATGAATCTAGCAACTGGTGGAAACTGGGCAGGAGATGCTGGAGATAATCTTGCAGGGCAAAAATATGAAATTGATTATGTTTATTATGGTCAAAATGCTCAACAAAAAGCAGATTCTAAGGAATACTATGAAAATGCAATCAAAATCAATGGTGAACATGATGTGACAATGACAGAAGGTGAAACACCTAATTTATTAGAAGGTGTGACTTCTGATCAAGATAGTATTTTAGATTATTCAATTGATAATGAATATTCATTTAAATCAAAAGGTGGACTTACTTCTGTTGATTTAGTTTGTTCAGGTAAAAATGATAAACAAAGTTTAAAGAAATTAAAACCAGGTAAATATAACTTATACTATACAGCTAGAAGTAGTACTGATTCTACAAAACCATCAACAAGAAGAGCAGTTATACTTACTGTTTTACCTAATGATAAACAAGATTTAATTGAATTAGATCGAGAACTTATTAAAAATGGTTCTTTTGAAAATGGTACAAATCCTTCATCAGGATATGAAATAAATAGTCGTACATCATGGCAAGTCACAAATGCAAGATTTACAAAATGGCCAGGATGTTCATATGAAGGAAGCTGGTGTGGTTTTTTACCAGAAAATAATGGAAATGCTAATATTTTTCAAACAGTTAATTTAAAGAAAAATACAAAATATAAACTAAAGGCAAAAGTGCAATTAACAGAAGTAGGACAAACAATGTTTGTCAACTTAAAAAAGAATGCACAATATCTTGTAAATAACAATGAAGTTACAGTAAAATGTACAGAAGAAAATAAAGGACAATATCAAGATATTGAATTAGATATCGATACAGGAGACCAAGAAAGTATTTTTAATGGTAAAAATTCTACTGATTTAACAGTTTGTTTTATGAAATGGACTGAATCAACAAGTGATGCTACATATAAAGGAAAAGTATTTGTTGATAATGTTTCTTTAACAGAAGTGACAAATGAAGATGACAATTATAATCTTGTATGGGCTGATGAATTTAATGAAAGTGAATTAGATAAAAAGAATTGGGGTTATGAATTAGGACATATTCGTGGTTTAGAACAACAACATTATACAAATAGTAAAGATAATGTTTATCTTGAAGATGGAAATTTAGTTATTAAAGCAACAAATAGAAAAACAGAAGATCAATATGAAGTAACACAAGGAGATACAACAAGAAAAGTTATTTATGATTCAGGAAGTGTAAGAACTCATGGTAAACAAGAATTCTTATATGGAAGAATTGAAATGAAAGCTAAATTACCTAAAGGTCAAGCAGTATTTCCAGCGTTTTGGACCTTAGGTTCTGATTTTCATTTAGATGGTAACATTGCTCAAGGTATTGGATGGCCCGATAGTGGTGAAATAGATATCATGGAATTAATTGGTAATGGAACTGCTGGTGGGGTTAATGGTAATAAACAAGTTTATCAAACACTTCATTATGGTACTAATGGTGAAGATGATGGAAAGTATGCTGGACATGGTACTTGTTATACATTACCAAGTGGTATCTTTAATGATGATTATCATGTTTTTGGAATCAATTGGTCAAAAGGAAAAATTGAATGGTATGTAGATGATCAAATTGTAAGAACAGTTGATTATAGTGATGATCAAAGAGCTTTAGAATGTATCGATAGACCGCAATATATTGAATTTAATTTGGCTTTAGGTGGAGCTTGGCCTGGTGCTGCAGGTGAAAACTTAGCAGGAACAAAATTTGAAGTAGATTATGTTCGCTATGCTAGAAATGAACAACAACAAAAAGATGCGGATACTTTCTATGCAAATGCTTATAAAATTAGTGGTGAGAAAGATGTTACGATGACAGAAGGAGACATGCCAGATTTATTAGCAGGTATTACTGTTGATGAAGGAACTGTTGTTGATTACTCTATTAATGATGAACCAATGTTCACAAATGTTGGTGGAAACACACATGTATCACTATTATGTACAGGTAAAGATGATCAAGAAGCCTTAAAATCATTAAAACCAGGAACATATAATTTATATTACACAGTATATGAAAAAGGAAATACAACAGCTGCAAGAACAAGAAGAGAAGTTTTACTTACAGTTGAAGAAAGAATTTTCGAAAAAGATTTAGAAAAATCTGGATTAGAATTAAATGGTTTCGTTGGTGATACATTAGATACAATTAAATTACCTGAAGGTTGGGTATTTGAAAATCCAAAAGAAAAAATCACAAAAGATACAAAAGAAGTAAGTGTTAAATATTCAGGAATTGATGGTAAAGTTGGAACAGCTTTAATTAATGTTCAAGAAAGAGCACAAATTATTGCTGGTGAAAATAGTAAATATGATGTTAAAGATTCAAAACCATTGAAAATTACAATGAATGTTTCTAAAGGAAATGTTTTAAAAGTATTTGTTAATGGTAAAGAATTAGATACAAAATACTATACAATTGAAAATGTTTCTAACAAAGTAAACATTATTTTAAGTGAAGAATATTTAAAAACATTAGATAATGGAGAATATACGATCAAAATTACTTCTACATTAGGAAATGTTGAAACAGTATTTACAGTTAGTAATTCTAAAGATGATAATTCAAAACCAGATACTGGAAAAGATGACAATTCAAGTCAAAAACCAACAACAGATAAAAAAGATGATGCAAACAACAAAACAAATAATGTTACGACAACTGTTGTCAAAAATACAACTCAAAAGAGTACAAAAACAGGTGATCAAACACCAGTTGAATTACTTACAATGGGATGTTTGGTATCATTACTAGCAATTATTATCTTAAAAAAGAAAAAAGTATTTTAATAAATTACAAAAGAAGTTTAAACAATAAAAGTTGTTAAACTTCTTTTATTCTATGCTTATAAATTGACGCTTACTTTTTAAGTTTTTATAGGAATAAATAAAAGGAGTCTTTGTTGGCTTTATGAAATAACATGATATTTTTGAAATAGAGCTAATGAGAAACCATGAG
>ENA-OOWH01001370-OOWH01001370.1-human-gut-metagenome-genome-assembly--contig:-NODE-1370-length-14840-cov-2.817247_pt1 | contig 14840 bp, 16 predicted proteins | sample MGYA00241576_ERZ501321 | MGnify/ENA primary metagenome ERZ501321 (study PRJEB25962, sample SAMEA2042733) | human gut metagenome | biome: human gut; feature: human-associated habitat; material: faeces... | reverse complement strand
TTGATCCTTTCGGTACTGCAACAGTTGATGAAGATAAGATTGAACAGGCAATCGAAAAAGTATTTGATTTAAGACCGCACGCAATTATCAAACAACTTGATTTGAGAAAGCCTATCTACAAAAACCTTGCCGCTTACGGTCATATGGGCAGAGAAGAACTCGGTGTTGAATGGGAAAAGACAAATAAGGTTGACGAGCTTTTAAAGGCTGTCGGCTAATAGAATTAAATTGTTCGATAATTTCGGGAGTAAGGTTTGTGTACAAGCGCAAATTCTTGTTCCCGATTTTTTTATTTTAAAAAATATTGTTGATAAATTGTACAAACAATTACAATGCTACGCTCGGGCTTGATATATTTTGTGGGCATTACAAACTATCCGCCTCCTACATTCTCATAACAACATATATTTCAAATATAAACACAAAAATCCCGATTAACTTTTTACGGTTAATCGGGATTGTGATTTTTTATGTAGATGTCGTTTTAATTCTTAATCAGAATTAAACTTCTGCAATAACCTCAACTTCAACAAGGACATCCTTTGGAAGCTGTTTTACTGCAACACAGCTTCTTGCCGGCTTTGATGTGAAATACTTGCCGTAAACCTCATTGAAAGCACCGAAATCTTCCATATTTTTTAAGAAACAAACTGTCTTAACAGCTTTTTCAAGTGAACTGCCTGATGCCTCAAGAACATTTTTAAGGTTTGTGCAAACCTGTTCTGTCTGAGCCTCAATTGTTGCAGCCTCAACATTGCCTGTTGCATGGTTAATTGCAATCTGACCCGATGTAAAAACAAGACCGTTTACCTTTACAGCCTGTGAATACGGACCGATAGCATCGGGAGCATTTTTAGTATAAACCTTTTCCATTATAATGACCTCCTGTCAATATATTAAAAATTACTGATTAAACAAGCTTAAAGCCTGCGTCAACAAGTGCATCACGAATTTCTTTAATCTGAGCAAAATCTCTTGTTTCAAGAACAACACGGAGGTAACAACCGTTTACATCCGTACCCTCTCCGCCTCTTTCGTGGTGGATAGAAATTACATTTGCGCCCTTTTCGGCAATGATATTTGAAACGGCAACGAGCTGACCCGGCTTATCCTGAAGTTCAACACAGAAAGTCTGCTGTCTGCCTGTCATGAGAAGTCCACGCTTGATAACTCTTGAAAGGATTGTAACATCAATGTTACCGCCTGATACAACGCAAACAACCTTTTTGCCCTTAACAGGGAGCTTGTTGAACATTACAGCAGCCAAAGGAGCTGCGCCTGCGCCCTCGGCAATCATCTTCTGTGACTCAATAAGCTTGAGAATTGCAGATGAAATTTCGTCATCACTTACCGTTACGATATCGTCAACATACTTCTTAACATATTCAAATGTATGCTCACCCGGTTCTTTAACCTGAATACCGTCGGCAATTGTAGAAACGCTGTCAAGATGAACAGGCTCGCCGTTCTTGATTGACTCAACCATTGAAGGAGCGCCCTCTGCCTGAACACCGTAAACCTTAATGTTAGGATTAAGGCTCTTGATTGCACAGGCAACACCCGAAATAAGTCCGCCGCCGCCGATTGCACATACAACAGCGTCAACATCGGGCATTTCATTCATAATTTCGATACCGATTGTACCCTGACCTGCAATTACATTTTCATCGTCAAACGGGTGGATAAATGTATAGTTCTTTTCATCACGAAGTCTTAAAGCCTCGTTATAAGCGTCATCATAAACACCCGGAACCATACAAACCTCGGCTCCGTAGTTCTTAGTAGCCTCAACTTTTGAAATAGGTGCACCGTCAGGCAGACAGATAAGCGACTTGATACCGTACTTTGTAGCGGCAAGTGCAACACCCTGAGCGTGGTTGCCTGCAGAACAGGCAATAACACCTCTTGCCTTTTCTTCTTCGGTAAGCTGAGAAATCTTGTAGCCTGAACCTCTTACCTTGAATGAACCTGTAATCTGAAGATTTTCGGGTTTGAGATAAACATCACAATCATCACAAATACCCCTTGCCTGAACGATATTAGTCTGTCTGATAACATCCTTCAAAACATATGATGCGTGATAGATTTTGTCTAATGTAAGCATACCAATTACTTCCTTTTCTATATGTATCCACTGCTTATTTTAATACAACAAGGCTTTAAAATCAAGTTTTTTTAGAATAAACAAAGGGAATTTTTGCAGGATTTTTTAAAGTCTTATTCATAATTCGCAAACAGAATATAAAATAATAATAACGAACAAATAAAAACACCTGCTTACAAGCGTAAACAGGCGTTTCTATGAAATTATGAAATTGGTATTAACTAATTGAATACTTACAGCCTAAGTTAAGCAAGTGATGCGCCAAGTTTTTTGCAAGCCTCAAGGGCGTCGTCATCGGGAGCTTCGTTACAGATAACGCTTTCGCAAACAAGGTTTGCACCGTCACCCTTACAGGTGTCCTCCCAGTTTCTCATCCATTCGCCGTCACCCCAGCCGTATGAACCGAAGAGGGCAATGCTTTTGCCGTTTAATGCACTTTCACATTCATTGAAAACAGGCTCAAACTCGCTGTCCTCAAGAACCTCCGCACCCATTGCAGGACAACCGAATGCAATGCCGTCAAAATCGGCAACCGATGAAGAATCAAAATCGTTTACATTTGCAAGAGTAACTTCTGCGCCTGCGGACTTTGCACCCTCGGCAACGGCTTCCGCCATCTGCTCTGTGTTACCTGTACCGCTCCAGAATACTACTGCTACTTTACTCATATTATATACTCACCTTTCAGTTTTTGTACTTGATTACACTTTAAGTCAGTTACACGCAACCGTCAGTTTCTGAATAGGTGTGCCCTGTAACCACTTAGAGTAATAGATGTCAGAACATTTTTTGAATTTGGCGAACTCTTTGGCTGCTTTTTCTTCATTACCGTAAACCTTCCAGCAACCTGAATATTTACAGCAATTTCCTTTATGAAGAATAAAGCCACGGACATCTTCGGGAGGATAACCGAGGAACAGTCCGATTTCGTGCGGGAACTCGGTTGAGTCTTTAAGTCGGTGGCGAAGCTCCCTTATACAGCGTGCGGCATCGTGTGAATGATACCCCTGCGACTCAAGCAGCTTGCACGCATATTCATCGGACAAATCAACAGCAAGCTTGGACGGGCGAAAAATATAGATTAAAGCCTTTCCGTTGCTGAACTTCAGTGGCAGAACTTTTATTCCCTTTTTGCAGAACATTTTATTCAGCTTTCTCACATCACATTCGCACTCAAGCCGTGATGAGTACGGACAGTTAAAAAGGTTAGCCGTTTTTATTCCTGCAAGCGTTGGGGAACAATGCTTGATAATTAAATCTTCTGACATCTTTTCCTCTAAATAATTGAATGAATGAATGATTTGAATAGAATTGAATAAATACACCACAGTGATTATCCGATAATTGTTTCATAGTTAGCTTTTGCTAACTTAATTCCATAAGCAAGACTTGTTTGCTGTCTTTATCTTACAGTTAAAATATACCATCAATCAATGTTGTTATCGGCTCTTAAAAGGTTTTCTGCGCTCCAAACGGACAGACAATTTCAGCAAAGATTTAGGGACAGCAAACGCTGTCCCTGAAAGGAGAAGAGATATTATGAATAATTACCCGGCAAAGTAATCATCAAATACTCTGCGGATATTTCCGCAGTCTGTCAGAAAAGAATATAGGCGTATCTTTTCGACAATGTTATTATAGCACCTTACAAAGTCTTTTTACTGCTCTTTACGGACATATAAGGCTCTGTTCAGACGAGCGATTTTCTGTACTCATTCGGCGACTTGTTCATCACCCTTCTGAAAGCACCCGCAAACTTACTGCCGTTGTTGTAGCCGACAATTCCTGCAATTTCAAGCACACTTTTGTCGGTGTTTTTCAAAAGCGAAGCGGCTTTTTGCATTTTACAGTTCGTTATGTAGCCGTTAATCGTGTCGCCGTAGACACCCTTAAAGCAAATTTTAAGAGAAGTTGAAGAGATGCCGAGCATATCGGCAAGCTCCGTAATTGTTATATGCTCGTCAAGGTGAGCAAGCAGATATTTTTTTGCCTCTTTTGCGGCGGTAACCTGTGAGCGTGAAAAATATCGTCTTTCCTCACTCTCACCCTTGTATTCAAGACCGCTCAAAAACAAAAGAAGTTCAAGCACCTTAACCTTGTGATAACCCTTTCGGATATTTTCGGGAACAGAATAGAGTTCCGAAAAAATATGCTCAATGCTGATATTTTCACGCATAATTGAGTACGGCTTTTCGGAACAGAATTTCATTTCAAGCTCTTCGGGGCTGACAAAAACATCGTCAAGAATACACGAAAAACACCTTGGCACACGGTTCATATCAATTGCAACCGACACACCGTGGTAGTGGCTCAGCGGACAATATCTGTGTCGGATGTTCTCCGTATTCTTCTGTATCGACAAATCACCCGACGCAAGGTAAAGATATTCGCCGTTTTTGTATTCAAACTCGATTCTGCCCTCCTGACAATGCGTGATGATGAGCATTTCTCTTCCCTTTGCAAGATTAATGTCACAACTTTGCATATGTACATCGTAATACACAAGCTCAATGCCTGAAAACACAGGATACACGGTGACCTCGCAATCGCCCGTGCTGTCCTGTGAACGGTATATGCTGAACGATTCGCAGTGTTCAACAGTCTGTATCATACCGTATGGATTGTCAATTTTCTGCAATACTGCCATAAGCTCCTAAAAACCTTATTCCGCCTTCATAACGGTGTATGCGCCTATATCGTTAACTGCCTTTTTGAGGACTTTATCCTCAATTTCTCTTTTCATTCTGACCGTAACCCTGCCGGAAGAAACATCAGCTTCCGCCCACACACCGTCAATTGAATTGAGTGCGTTTTCTACTCTTGCGGAACAGTTTTTACAGACCATTCCGTCAACAACAAGAGTTTTTTCATAGGGATAATGTGACTTATCCTTATCGGCAACCTTGTTTTTCTTAACGCTTTCGTCACTTGCACCGCAACATCCGCTTGCAAGCTTTTTCCTGTAACTTCTGATTACGAGAACCACAAACGCAATGAATGCCACGGCAAGCAACCCGTAAAAAACATACTCCATATTTATCTCTCCTTTTATTTTTTACGATTCAGAACAGTCCTGAATACACTTTACACCGTAAAATTTCTTCAACACCGAATTCATAATTTCAATAACAAACAAGAAGGGGTACAGCTTTTTAGCTGTACCCCCTACAAAACATTTACTTATGATTATGGCAGTCACCGTGACACGCACAGTGCGCACAGTTTGCACCGCAGGAGGATTTGCCCTCTTTTTTGTCTTTTACCATACGGGCAACCACAAAAGCAATCACGGCAATAACAATTAATGCAACAATGATTGTGCCGATATTAGCCGCTAACCATTCCAACATATTTATTCCTCCCATTGTTAATCAATAAATTTATTACTTCTTAGCCGACTTAACTTTAAGAGTTGTAGCCTCTTTGTAAGGTCTTACGAGCATATAAATCATAAATGCAAATACTGCAACGGCAAAGATAAGACCGATTACATTAAGACCGCCTGCAAAGATTGAGCCGAACTGGAATACCATAAATGCAATTGCATAAGCAAATACGCACTGATAACCAACTGCGAACCAGAACCACTTGATGTTGTTCATCTCTCTCTTGATAGCACCCATAGCGGCAAAGCAGGGAGCACAGAGAAGGTTGAAGAGAAGGAACGAGAAACCGCTGAGTCCTGTGAATGCGGTGCCGATTTCCGTCCATCCGCCCGGATAAAGGATACCCATTGTACCAACGATGTTTTCCTTAGCAACAAGACCTGTGATGGATGCAACGGTTGCCTGCCAGTTGCCCCAGCCGAGCGGTGCAAAAATCCATGCAAGACCGTTACCGATTGCGGCAAGAATTGAGTTTCCGATTTCGTCCTCACCGAGCATACGGAATGTACCGTCAACAAATCCGAAGTATGTTGTGAACCAAACAAGGATTGTAGAAAGGAGAATGATTGTGCCGGCTTTCTTGATGAATGACCAACCACGCTCCCACATTGAACGGAGAAGGTTGGATACTGTCGGAAGATGATAAGCCGGAAGCTCCATTACAAACGGAGCGGGATCGCCTGAGAACATCTTTGTCTTTTTAAGCATAATGCCTGAAACTACGATTGCAGCCATACCGATGAAGTAAGCCGATGTTGCAATCCACGGTGAACCACCGAAGATAGCACCTGCAATCATAGCGATAAACGGCTGTTTAGCACCGCAGGGAATGAATGTTGTTGTCATAATAGTCATACGGCGGTCACGCTCATTCTCAATTGTACGAGACGCCATGATACCCGGAACACCGCAGCCTGTGCCGACAAGCATTGGGATAAACGACTTACCCGAAAGACCGAACTTACGGAAGATACGGTCGAGTACGAATGCGATACGAGCCATATAACCGCAGCTTTCGAGGAAAGCAAGGAGAATGAAGAGTACAAGCATCTGCGGAACAAAGCCGAGAACCGCACCTACACCGGCTACTATACCGTCGAGAATAAGACCGTTGAGCCAGTCTGCACAGTTGATTGCATCAAGTCCGTTGCCGATAAGGACAGGAATACCGGGAACCCAGATTCCGTATGTTGCGACATCGGGAGCGCCGTAACCCTCTTTATAATCTGTGTTGAGGTAGTTTGAAACAGCCTTTTCAAGATCAGATTTCTTAGTGTCGGGAGTTTCTGTAATTTCAAGAGTTTCTTCATCCTGAACAGAATATGTAACGCTTGCATCTGAAGGTGTGAGATTTACGAGTTCTGCAAGAGCAGCCTTAGCGGCATCTTCGGAATAATTTTCAGATTCAAGGTCAACAGCTTCGGCAATGTCATCATTTCCGTACTGAGCATTGAATGCCTCGATAATTGCATCTGAATCACCGTAGGTTTCTTCAGCCTCGGCAGCCTGTGATGAGCCGATACCGAAAAGGTGCCAGCCGTCACCGAAAAGACCGTCATTTGCCCAGTCAGTTGCGGCAGTACCTACTGTCTGCATTGAGATGTAGTAAACAAGGAACATAATAACCGCAAAAATCGGAAGACCAAGCCAACGGTTGGTTACAACCTTATCAATCTTGTCCGATGTTGTAAGCTTACCCTTGTTTTTCTTCTTATAACAGCTCTTGATGATTGAGGCAATGTAGATGTATCTCTCATTAGTGATGATACTCTCTGCGTCATCATCAAGCTCTTTTTCAGCCGCCTGAATATCTTTTTCAATGTGGTCAATAACATTCTGCGGAATGTCAAGCTTTGCAAGAACCTTGTCGTCACGCTCAAAAATTTTGATAGCGTACCAACGCTGCTGTTCCTCGGGCATATTGTGAACCGCAGCCTCTTCAATGTGGGCAATTGCGTGTTCAACAACACCGTTAAAGCTGTGCATGGGAACTGTCTTTGTTGAACCTGCGGCTTTGATTGCGGCCTCGGCAGCTTCCATAATGCCTGTGCCTTTAAGAGCCGAAATTTCCATAACCTTACAACCAAGCTGTCTTGAAAGCTCATCAATGTTGATTGAGTCGCCGTTCTTCTTAACAAGGTCAATCATATTGATTGCCACAACAACAGGGATACCGAGTTCTGTAAGCTGTGTTGTGAGGTAAAGGTTTCTTTCAAGGTTAGTACCGTCAATGATGTTGAGAATCGCATCGGGGCGTTCACCTACAAGATAGTTACGGGCAACAACCTCTTCAAGAGTATAAGGTGAAAGTGAATAGATACCGGGCAAGTCCATGATTGTAACATCCTTGTGCTTTTTGAGCTTACCCTCTTTTTTCTCAACAGTTACGCCGGGCCAGTTACCGACAAACTGATTGGAACCCGTGAGTGCGTTAAACAAAGTTGTCTTACCGCAGTTAGGGTTACCTGCAAGAGCAATTTTAATTTCCATATATCAGTTATCCTCTCTTAGATTAGCGAAAGCTAACCGTAATGTTATAAAAATACGGGATTTCTCCCGTAGGATTTGCAAGTCCGAATTACTCAACTTCAATCATTTCAGCATCGGCTTTTCTGAGCGAAAGTTCATAATTTCTTACAGTAATTTCAATCGGATCTCCGAGCGGAGCAACTTTTCTGATGTAAATTTCAACCCCCTTTGTGATGCCCATATCCATAATTCTGCGTTTGACAGCGCCCTCACCGTGAAGCTTAACAACCTTTACGGTTTCACCTACTTTTACCTGTTTTAAAGTTTTCATAACAGTCTCCTCCGTCTTAATTTCAGCATAAAGCCGTATAAAAACACCTCTCGGAACAATTCCGCTGTGTGTTTGTTACATAGAATCAAATCATAATTTTACGAGCCATTTCTTCGCTGATTGCAACTCGTGTTTCCTTTACGTTAACAATAACATTTCCGCCGAGTGACGAAATAACGGTAACCTCTCCGCCGGCAACAAAACCGAGATTTTCAAGGTGCTTTTTAACCTCTGGAGAACCTCCGACTTTCTTTATAATATTGGTTTCACCTGTGTTAGCAAACATCAAAGGCATCATAAAATCAATCTCCTTTAAGTTAGCAGATACTAACAATATTTGTTAATCAAAGGTTAGCTCTCGCTAACCGATTATATGGTACTATAAAACTCGAAATATGTCAATAGGCTTGCGAAAAAAATTTATTTTATTTTGAATTTTGGCAAATTGAATATTTCGCATCTGTAATTCGGATATTATTTTTGTTGATTTCGGTAAATCATTTTTTCATAATTATTGAAAGCACAATTAATTTTATTGATTTTTTGTTCATATCATGATATGATTAGACAATGTAAAGGAGTGCAGACTATGCAATTAAAAGAATCAGGTGAAATGTACCTTGAAACAATATATGTTCTTTCAAAAAAGAGCAATTATATAAGATCAATTGATGTATGTGAAGAAATGGGATATTCAAAGCCGAGCGTCAGCCGTGCCGTTGGTCTTCTCAAAGAGGGCGGTTATCTTAAAGTCGGCGATGACGGCTCGCTTATTCTTACCGACCTCGGCAGGGAAATTGCAGAAAAAACATATGAAAGACACACCGTTCTTTCAAAGCTCTTTGTTATGCTCGGAGTTAATCCCGAAACTGCCGCCGCAGATGCCTGCAAAATGGAACACATTATCAGCGACGAAACCTTTGCCGCATTGAAAAATCACCTTGAAAATCATATGCAGTAAAAGGCTGAATAATTACCGAATATTACACACAAAAGGCTGACGATTTCTCGTCAGCCTTTGTTTTTTTACTCTACTGCTTTCAATAAGGCGATACACTTTTTCCGACCAATCCCATACCTCGGTAAATTCAAAATCACCGATTTTTATAAGCATATTCTCCCAACCTTTTTGAACGCTGAAATTATGTGTCTAACTCATAGTAATAAAGCGTGTTTGTGTCGGTGTCATAAACTCCCAATACAAAATTAAGCGACGCTCAAGCATATTCGTAAGGCTTTTATCTTGTTTGTCAATCAACATTGAATAGCCGTTCTTTATTTCGGGTATGAGCGAATTGCCGTTTTCATCACACACAAATCCGCTGTAATCGCCGTATAACAAAGACTGTACTGTTTCGTCTGATGGCAACGGCATCCATACATTATTATTTTCGATTTGTGCTAAAGCACTGTCATCCGAAAATCTAATTTTGGCAAAGGTTGCTCCGTCACCGTTAAATCCGCCGTGTGTGTCGAACGATTCTGCAACTTCACCGCTTGAAACATTGAGTTTCAGATTATAGGCGACCGTATCTTTATCACCGCACCCAATCAACGAAAACGCAAAAATAACAATAGTACAAATTATTACAACTGCCTTTTTCATAAGCACACCTCGTCAATTACTTTTTAGCATTTTTAAATAGGTATCCAATCTTTCGTTGACATAACCTGCAAAAAGCTTTTCCATTGCAGACAGATTATGCTTTACATAATATTCGTCAAAAGCATTATAATAGGCAATTCTGTCGGCAAACTTAATATCAATCGGCGGATAGCCGGCTTTCATCAATTCAAGGTTCACAAGCAATCTGCCTGTTCTGCCGTTTCCGTCAATAAATGGATGAATTCCCTCAAACTCAATATGAAAACGGGCAAGTTTAGTAATTATATGTTCCTTGCTTTCTGCAAAATCAATCAACAGCTGTTCCATTTTCGGCTCAATAAGATACGGCTGAACGGGTTCGTGCTGTGCTCCCATAATTCGCACGGGAACTCTTCGATAAACTCCACGGTCATCTCTCTTATCGGCAAGCACCAAAAAGTGAATTTGCTTTATTATGCTTTCACTTATCGGAACTTTTTCTTTTACAAGCTGTGATATATAGTCAAAAGCCTCTTTGTGACCGACAGCCTCCATATGGTCTTTTAACGGCTTTTGCGCAATGGTGAGTCCTCTTAAAACCAAATCGGTTTCACGCAAAGTCAGCGTGTTGCCCTCGATAGCATTTGAATTGTATGTGTATTCAACAATAAATTCCTCGTTAAGCCTTTCAACTTCACCCTCGGTCAAAGGTCTGCATTTGTCAAGCTCGGCTTTTTTACGGTCAATCTGCGATAGAATACTTTCCTGCGACTTGTATCTGCCGTCAACAGGCTTCACGGCATCAATCGGAATATGCCACATTCTTTTTTCTTGATATGCACCCGATATTTTGCCATCGGAACAAAGCGTTCTTATTCTGCGTTCGGAAATGCCCCATTTTTCAGAAGCCTGTTTTACTGTCATAAACATAAGTCACACCTCCGTGTAAAAAACAAAGCGGTATAATAAGCATTGATTTTTGCTTATTATACCACTTTTACGGAACAATATCAACCTTTGCGGAATAATGCAAAGGTGATTTGCGGAACAATAGAACTGTTTTTTTGCTTTATTTGCATTAAAATTTCATTGTGAGAGAAATTCTGTTCTTTTCGGGATCAACTGAAAGAACCTTTACATTTACAACATCACCGACTTTGAGAACTTCGCTCGGATGCTTGATGTACTTATCGCAAATCTGCGAAATGTGAACGAGTCCGTCCTGATGAACACCGATATCAACAAATGCGCCGAAGTCAATTACATTTCTGACCGTTCCTTTAAGCTCCATTCCCTCTTTCAAATCCTTGATGTCGAGAATATCACTTCTGAGCATTGGTGCAGGCAATTCATCACGGGGATCTCTGCCCGGTTTGGAAAGTTCCTTTACAATATCGTCAAGGGTTGGAAGTCCGATTCCGAGAACATCGGCAAGTGACTTTGTTCCCTTTGCCTTTACTCTCTGCTGAATATCGGAGAAGTTGCCTGATTTTATTTCTTTGTCAGAATATTCAAGAAGTCCTAAAAGTTCTTTTGCACTCTTGTAGCTTTCGGGGTGAACGCCTGTGTTATCAAGCGGATTTCTGCTTTCGGGAACACGCAAAAATCCTGCACACTGCTCAAACGCTTTAGGTCCGAGTTTCGGAACTTTCTTGAGTTCTGCTCTTGATGAGAACGCACCGTTTTCTTCACGGTAAGCAACAATATTCTTGCACACTGTTGCGTTAAGTCCCGACACTCTCGACAAAAGTGCAGGCGATGCCGTATTAAGGTCTGCACCAACCGAGTTTACGCAGTCCTCTACAACACCGTCAAGTGTTTCACCGAGTTTTTTCTGCGGCATATCGTGCTGATACTGACCGACACCGATTGCCTTAGGCTCAATCTTAACAAGCTCTGCAAGAGGATCCTGAAGTCGTCTTGCAATTGACACGGCACTTCTGAGTGTGAGGTCAAGGTCGGGAAGTTCTGTTGCGGCAAGCTTTGATGCCGAATAAACCGACGCACCTGCCTCGCTGACTACCATATAATAAACGGGGTGGTCAGCCTCTTTGATTGTTTCGGCTGTGAACATCTCGGTTTCCTTGCTTGCAGTACCGTTGCCGATTGAAATAATATCAACATGATGCTTTTTGATGAGGCGGAGCAAGGTCTGCTTTGACTCCTGAATTTTTTTGTCTGAATGTGTAGGATAAATTACGGTTGTATCAAGCACCTTGCCTGTGCTGTCAACAACGGCAGTCTTCCAGCCTGTGCGATATCCCGGATCAAGTGCAAGCACGGTTTTGCCTTTTACAGGCGGCTGCATAAGCAGCTGCTTGAGGTTTACGGCAAAAACCTTCATAGCATTTTCAGCGGCGGTATCTGTAAGGTCGTTTCTGACCTCACGCTCAATTGAGGGATAAATAAGTCGCTGATAAGCGTCTGTGCAAGCCTCACGGATAATGTCTGAACAAAGCTGATTTTTGTCTGTAATCATTGCTCTGAAAATTGAATTAAGCGGTTTTTCGCTGTCGGTTTCAACGCTGACTTTGAGAAATCCCTCTTTTTCGCCACGATTCACGGCAAGTACTCTGTGACCTGCAATCTTCTTAACAGGCTCTTTGTAGTCATAATAATTTTTGTAAACGCTGTCCTTTTCTTCATCTGTTGCAACAGACACAAGCACACCGTTTGCGTTTGTAAGATTTCTTATTCTCTTACGAATTTCCGCATTATCCGACACAAGTTCTGCAATGATATCCATTGCACCCTGAATTGCATCTTCAACGGAGGTAACTCCCTTTTCTTCGTCAATATAATCAACTGCCGACTTTGACGGATCAAAACCTTTTTCCTGCTTTAAAATATCGTTAGCAAGCGGTTCAAGTCCCTTTTCCTTTGCAATTGACGCCCTTGTCTTTCTCTTTGGACGGTACGGACGGTAAATATCCTCAAGTTCGCTTAGTGTAGCAGCCTTGTCAAGTGCAAGGTTAATTTCATCCGTAAGCTTTTCCTGTGCGTCAATGAGTGAACGGATTTCATCTCTGCGCTTGTCAAGTCCTCTTAAATATTCAAGCTTTTCGGCAAATTCACGAATCAACTGGTCATCCATTGAACCGTGCATTTCCTTTCTGTATCGTGCAATAAAAGGAATAGTGTTGCCGTCATCAAGCAATGTGATGATGTTTTTGGCATACTCCTCTTTAATATTAAACTGCTGTGAAAGAATCTGTGAATAATCCATTATATCCTCCGTTTTTGTTTTGTAAGGCTTATTATAACATACTTTTAAATAATTTGCACTAAAAAGAAAAAGAGCAGTCAAAACTACCGCTCTCATAAATTATTTATGTTGTTTATGTATTTTAAGCACTTTTCTTTTTGCGAATATAGGCAAAATAGAGCGGAAGTCCCACAAAGACCATACCTCCGATTATGTTGCCGATTGTAACGAACAGCAGAGATTCACAGCCCGAAAGATTTGCAAGATTCTGACATTGCTGTGCCGTAATACCGTAAAGCTCCTGAGCTTTTGCAACATATTCGGGATTCATTGCCGCCATAACACCTGTCGGAATATAGAACATATTTGCAACGCAGTGTTCAAATCCGCAGACTACAAATGCACAAATCGGGAAAAATACACCGAAAATCTTACCTATTGCATCTGTTGCGCCTGTTGCCATAACGATTGCAAGGCACACGAGAATGTTACAAAGTATGCCGCTGATAATTGCCGTTGCAGGATTGATTGTTGTTTTGGCAAGTGCAACCTTGATTGTAAAAGCACCGAGTCCGCCGTTTGAATAATTGAGCTGTCCCGAAAAAAATATCAGCAAATCAATAATCATTGCACCGACAAAATTTGAAATATAAACCGTAACAAGATTCTTTATCATTGAAACAGGCTTGATTTTCTTTTCAAGCGTCGGAATAATCATAAGGCAGTTGCCTGTAAAAAGTTCACTGCCTGTGAACACAACGAGCATAAGTCCTACAGGGAAGATTACACCTGCAACTACTCTTGCAAGCCCCACATCGGCAACTCCGTGCATTGCAACATCGCTTGCCGCACCGCCGAATGCGATAAATGCGCCTGCCATAAGTCCGAGCAAAATCATTTTCGGCAGAGAAAGCATTGATTTTTTTACACCTGATTTTGACACCAGCGACGCAATTTCAGCCGGTGAATTAAATCTGCTGTCCATTAAAAAACCTTCTTCAATTAGTTTATCAATTGTTGCAAAATTTACTGCCATTCGGCAATAAACCGCAAAATCACAGGATACATATTATCACAAAAGCAAAGTGTTTGTCAATTAATATGCGATTATCTGTAACATTGCACACAAAAGACTTTACAAATTGTCAAATACAGTTTATAATCATAGTGTAGATATTACACAATCTAAAGATGTGTAATATTCGTAATCAAAGTGAGAATAATCACATACAAAACGGGAGCTGTTACCGGCTGAGAGGAAATTCGATTTCGACCGTCAACCTGATTTGGATAATGCCAACGAAGGGACATAGCAAGCTTGAAGTGTACGCACTTGGAGTATGTCTTTTGGCATACTCCTTTTTTGTTGTGTTTTTTCTCCGAGAGAATTTTATTTTAAGGAGTAGTTTTAATGAAAACGAACAATAAGAAAAATGCACTTGTTATGTGCGAATGTGCAATTATGATTGCACTTGCGGCAGTTTTAAGCTTTGTAAAAATCTTAGAGCTTCCCTACGGCGGCAGTGTTACCGCATTCAGCATTGTTCCGATTGTAATTATCTCATATCGTCACGGTGTAAAATGGGGATTGCTTTCGGGATTTGTATTCAGCATTATTCAGCTTATTCAAACTGCGTCAACCCTCTCATACGCAACTTCATTCTGGGCAGCCGTAACAATCATTTTCTTGGACTATGTAATTGCATTCACGGTTATCGGCCTTGCAGGCTTTCTCAGAAACAAGGTCAGCAATCCGTCTG
>ENA-OOWH01001366-OOWH01001366.1-human-gut-metagenome-genome-assembly--contig:-NODE-1366-length-14893-cov-5.716943_pt1 | contig 14893 bp, 17 predicted proteins | sample MGYA00241576_ERZ501321 | MGnify/ENA primary metagenome ERZ501321 (study PRJEB25962, sample SAMEA2042733) | human gut metagenome | biome: human gut; feature: human-associated habitat; material: faeces... | reverse complement strand
GTGCAGAAAGTCGTTTCTCCATCTAAAAATAAAGAATCAAACAAAAGGGTAAAATTTGCTGATAAGTGTGTTATCAAGTTAGCACAAGAAATGAATTGTGAACTAGTCAAAGTCGGCAGAAGTACATACATTTCTACTGATGGCAGTAAAGGATATGTTATCACAACATCAAAAGCCTATAGACAAGGTAATCGTGAAAAATATTGGTTTGCTTATAGAAGAAATCCGTTAGGAGATTTGAAAAAATGCAAAGAAAAATATGTAGTATACGGATGTAAGGATGAGAATACTATGATATGTTTACCAGTGTCAGAAATAGAAAAATCACTTGATAGGTTGAATTTGTCAACAGATGAAGATGGTATGATAACTCATTGGCATATGGTTTTCTTTAAGGATTCTGCCGGTATTGTAACATGGATGCTTTCAAGGCCTGAGATTGAAGAAATTAATGTTAATAAATATGTAATTTGAGATAACAGATGCAGATAATCAATAAAAATATAAAGTGATTCATTGACAATAAAGAAATAGACTGGTTTTGAAGGCAAAAGAATTTATAAAGGAGGCAAGTATTTTGGGAGATTTTGATTTTTCGTACAAATTACCTAGTAATTTTGATAGGCGTGTTTGTCAGTATTTACAGCAAATGAATAAATCAAATGTAGCGGATTCGTTTAAAAAGTGTATATATGAGTATGATGATGTCGGTTTGGCCTATTATGCGGGACTTCATGGAGATAATTGGAATAAAAAGGCAATTGATATTACTTTCGAAGGTTCTTCAGCAGATATAATGTGTTTAAAAGATAACAAATTGATTTTTGAAACTGCACTAGAAAAAGCATTAAAACCTAGTGAATCTGGATTTTTAGTTAGAGACATGTATTTTTTCCCTAATGATGTTTTAGATGATATGCCAGAAACAAATGAAGATAGATTGAATGCAGATATTGAAATAGCTAAGGTTGTACTTAGTGATTTGATTCAAATAGGGGAGCGAGTCTGTCTAAATTATTCATTTAATGAAAATAGTACGGAAAACAGCATTAATGACTATTATAGAGATATGCTATCGATTAAAGGCTACAAAGAGGTTAAAGATCAGACTAGACACGGCATATCTCTTAATGGTAAAGATGCGGCTGAGGTGGATATTTTACTTTCAAAGAATGGAAAAGAAATAGCAATTTTTGAAGGACTAAAATTAGATTGTGTTAATCAGTCATATATTTCTGCTCATATTGATAAAGCTATTGTGAATTATAACTCGTTAGGAACCGCAACATTTATTGTTTCGTATGTAAGTACAGCTAATTTTGAATTTTTTTGGAAAAGATATTCTGCATATTTAGAAACATATAAATTTCCTATAGAAGTAAAAAGAAAATATGAAGAATTGACATATCCTAATGCATCAACAAGAGTTGCATCAATAATTTTGTCTAAAGATGGGTATGATTTTCCAACATATTTCATTGCATTAAAAATATCTTGAGATATTAAAGATGAGAGAGTAAAACAGAGATTAGCCCCCTTTCGTTAAATAATGCACACCCCCGTCAGTAGTCTGAACCCCCTTAACTGACTACGATTTGACTACTACACATTGCCTTGAATTGCCCTATTTTGAAGTGGTTTGCAAAAAGTGTAGTAATTAACAAGAAAAATACAATGCTCGAAAAAGCTGATAAACCCTTGCAAAACAGGGCATTCCGGGGCAAATCAAGGAGAAACAAATTTCAGAACAGGAGAAATTTATGATTAGGGTTTTATTCATCTGCCATGGCAATATCTGTGTGATTGCCTGAAATGCCTGTGAAATCAATACTTTAAGAAACTGACATGGTGAATTTGCCCCTAATAATTATGGGACTACCCGATTTTGAAAATTGTAGATAACATATTATTGATAGAATTATAGGACGATTAGATGAAAAAGAATGAAAATAGTATTTATGATATAGTTGATGAAAATTTTATGAGTAATTTTAGTGGCAAACATATTGGATTTATGAAAGATTATTATTACAAAGTATATTATAACTTTTGTAGACATATAAAGAAAAAAATCCTGCCACACTTTTTCATGTGGATGCCATACAGTCCTACGGCAAGCTTGAAATCAGACCAAAGCGCATGAATATAGACATGCTTTCAGTCAGTGGACACAAGATTCACGGACCAAAGGGCAGCGGATTTTTATATATAAAGGACAAGACCAAAATCAAGCCGATTATATACGGAGGAGGCCAGCAGAAGGGCATGCGCTCAGGCACGGAAAATGTTCCGGCATATGCAGGTCTTGGAGTGGCTGCTGAGGAAATTTACACGGATTTTGATAAAAAAATAGCACATATGTATGAGCTTAGGGATCATTTTATAGAGTCAGTGCAGCGTATTGACGGAGTATCTGTAAACGGACGCACGGACCATACAAATGCACCTCATGTGGTAAGCGTGAGCGTAGATGGTGTGAGAGCGGAGGTTATGCTTCATACTCTTGAGGACAGGCAGATATATGTGTCTGCAGGAAGTGCCTGCTCATCAAACAAACCGGCAATCAGTTCAACACTAAAGAGCATAGGGCTTAAGCCGTCACTTTTGGATTCCACGATCAGATTCAGCTTTTGTGTGAATACCACACAGGAGGAAATTGATTACGCTGTATCAGTGATGGCAGAGGTGATACCAATGCTGCGAAGATATACAAGGCGCTAATGAGCTGCAAAGAAATCGCAGGTATTAGCATAGCCGGTAACCATGAAGAAACTAAAAAGTTACGTATTACGTATAATGAAATCTTTAGTAATAAAAATAGTAAATAAAACCAGAACAGGAGAGTTACATGTACAAGACATTTTTGATCAAGTATGCTGAGATTGCGATAAAGGGCAAAAACAGATACATTTTTGAAGACGCGCTCGTTAAGAATATCAAATATCAGCTTCGCAATGTGGATGGAAGCTTTGAGGTAAGAAAGGAAAGCGGACGTGTGTACGTGGAGACAGACGGAGACTATGATTATGACGAGACAGTTGCCACATTGTCAAGAATTTTTGGTATCGTGGGTATCTGTCCGGTCGAGCTGCATGAGGATGAGGGCTTTGACAAGCTCTGTGAAGCAGTTATCGAGCATATCAACCATGTATACAAGGATAAGAGCTTTACCTTCAAGGTAAATGCGAGACGTGCCAGAAAGAACTATCCGATGACCTCCATGGAGATAAATGCCGCAGTCGGTGAAAAGGTGCTGGAGGCATTTCCTGAGACAAGGGTAGATGTACATAATCCACAGGTTATGATCAATATAGAGATCAGACCTATGATAAATATTTATTCAGAGGAGATTCCGGGACCGGGCGGTATGCCGCTTGGCACAGCAGGAAAGGCAATGCTTCTGCTCTCAGGTGGAATCGACAGCCCGGTTGCAGGATACATGATTGCAAAGCGAGGCGTGGTAATCAATGCCACATATTTCCATGCACCGCCATATACGAGTGAGAGAGCAAAGCAGAAGGTTGTAGACCTTGCAAAGAAGGTTGCCAGATATTCGGGCAGGATAAAGCTGCATGTTGTCAATTTTACCGATATACAGCTTGCCATATATGAGAAATGTCCTCATGATGAGCTGACCATCATCATGCGCAGATACATGATGAAGATAGCAGAGCACTTTGCCGATGAGGATAAATGCTTAGGCCTTATCACAGGTGAGAGCATCGGACAGGTTGCAAGCCAGACAATGCAGTCGCTTGCTGCAACAAACGAGGTGTGCCATATGCCTGTATACAGACCTCTCATTGCCATGGACAAGAATGATATCATTGATATATCAAACAAAATTGATACCTATGAGACATCGATTCTTCCGTATGAGGACTGCTGTACTATTTTCGTAGCAAAGCATCCTGTTACAAAGCCGAATATAAACAGGATTAAGAAGTCTGAGGAAAGACTTAACGATGTGATAGATGAGCTTATGAAGACAGCTATAGATACTACAGAAGTGATTATGGTGGATGCTGAGTAATCAGCGCCACCTTAGAGCAAAATAAAAAGGACCTGAGCTTCAGGTCCTAATTAATCAAATCATTGTGTCTGTATTACTTGGCTTCGTCGATGATATATGGCTTTAATACTTCCATAATCTCGTCAAGTCCGGTTTCTGTATGTATAGCGAGCTCTATTGGCTTAGAAAGGTCTAAGCTGAAGATACCCATAATTGATTTAGCATCAATGACATATCTGCCCGATATTAAATCAAAATCGAAATCAAACTGAGTAATAGCGTTAACGAATGATTTTACTTTCCCAATGGAATTTAATGAAATCTGTACTGTTTTCATATTGAAAACCTCCTTAAATAACTACTGTCATATAGATAGTAATAGTTTTTTAAGGAAAAGTCAATTAAATAGGAGTAAAAAAATAAAATGAAAAAAGCAGCCTTACATAATTTAGGATGTAAAGTAAATGCATATGAGACAGAGGCCATGCAGCATCTGCTTGAGGAGGCGGGATATGAGATAGTTCCATTCACACAAAAAGCTGATGTGTATGTCATAAATACCTGCTCAGTCACCAATATGGCTGACAGAAAATCCAGACAGATGCTTCACAAGGCAAAGAAAAATAATCCGGACTCAATAGTTGTGGCAGCCGGCTGCTATGTGCAGACAAGTGAAAAAGAGGTATTAAACGACTTATCGGTGGACATAGTCATCGGAAATGACAGAAAGCATGACCTTGTAAGGCTGCTTGAGGAATACTCTTTGGACAGTGTAAACGATACCGTGGACGATATAAATGACGGAAAGCATGATTTTGAGGAGCTCTTTATAGACCAGACAAAGGAGCACACGAGAGCCTTCATCAAGGTGCAGGACGGCTGTAATCAGTTTTGCAGCTATTGTATCATTCCGTATGCCAGAGGACGTGTCAGAAGCCGTAGGTTTGAAAATGTAATAGCAGAGGTTGAAAGGCTCGCGGCAAACGGCTTCAAGGAGGTTGTGCTGACAGGTATCCATCTAAGCTCATACGGTGTGGATTTTGAGGAAGCTACAGGCCTTCTTGAACTGATACAGGCGGTGAACGCAGTAAAGGGCATAGAGCGCATCAGGCTTGGGTCACTCGAGCCTAAGATTGTGACAGAGCACTTTGCGAGCGAGCTTTCAAAGCTTGATAAAATCTGTCCTCATTTCCATCTGTCGCTTCAGAGCGGCTGCGATGCAACACTTAAGAGGATGAACAGAAAATATACCACTAAAGAGTACGAGAGAGGCTGTGAGCTTTTGCGTAAATATTTTGTTCATCCGGCCATCACAACCGATGTGATTGTGGGATTTCCCGGTGAGACAGAGGAGGAGTTTGAACAGACTAAGGCATATCTTGAGCATATACATTTTTATGAGATGCATATCTTTAAGTACTCAAAGCGAAAAGGCACCCGCGCAGCAGTAATGCCTGACCAGATAGATGAGCAGATTAAGGCGGTACGAAGCGAAAAGCTCATAGCACTCGGTCATGACATGTCTAAGGAGTTCAGGAAATTCTATATCGGGAAGAATGAGGAGGTGCTTTTTGAGGAAAAGGCCGTAATCGGTGATAAAGAATACTTTGTCGGATATACTAAGGAATATGTCAAGGTCGCTAAGGAAACTGACGAAAACCTTGAAAATCAGATAGTTTCAGGCCGTATATCGGGTATGCTTACAGACGAAATATTACTCTTCGAATAATAAAAGGTTGTAATTTTATTACATTTATAATAAAATAATATTACAAGAAGGGCGAAACGTATGGAAAAAAATATTAACAACACACAATTTTTTACAGTTCAAAAGGAGCCTGAGCTTCAGGTAAGCGATGTACTTGAGATTGTGTACAAGGCATTAAAGGAAAAGGGCTACAATCCTGTTAATCAGATTGTTGGATATATTATGTCCGGAGATCCAACATATATCACAAGCCACAATAACGCGAGAAGTCTCATCATGAAGGTTGAGAGAGACGAGCTTGTGGAGGAGGTTCTCAAGACATACATTGAGAACAGCGCATGGGATTAATATGAGGATATTGGGTCTTGATTTTGGTTCAAAGACAGTCGGAGTAGCGGTGAGCGACGAGCTCTTAATCACAGCACAGGGTGTTGAGATAGTGCGCAGGAAGTCGCCATCCAAGCTCAGACAGACTTTGGCACGTATTGAGGAGATTATTGCAGAGTACAAGGTGGACAGGATTGTGCTCGGCTATCCTAAAAACATGAATAACACGGAAGGAGAACGCTGCGAGAAGACGAAAGAGTTCGGTGATATGCTTGCAAGGCGTACAGGTCTTGAGGTCATATACTGGGATGAGCGTCTTACGACAGTCGCAGCCGACCGTTCTATGATGGAAACCGGCATACGCAGGGAGAATCGCAAGGAGTTTGTTGATGAGATAGCAGCGATTTTTATTTTGCAGGGATATTTGGATTATCTGTCAAATAGTCGGTCTTAGTTTTTATGCAGAAAATTAAATTTACTGACCCGCAGACTAATGATGTTGTCGAGTTTGCGGTTGAAGAAGAGACAACACTTAATGGAACACGATATCTTTTAGTTTCCGAAGGAGAAGAAAGCGGAGACTGTGAAGCATATATTTTAAAAGAAGTAAGCACAAAGGATGAAGAGGTGCTTTATCAGATGGTTGAAGACGATGTTGAGTTTTCGGCTATTGCTAAGGTATTTTCTGAGCTTACGGATGATGACACTGCACTTGAATATTAGGATTGCAGTTGTACGTGAAATAAATTTGGAGGTAATATTTTGAAGAAAACAGAAAAACAGAATACAGGTAAGCTTAAGATCATTCCACTTGGAGGATTAGAGCAGATTGGAATGAATATTACTGCCTTTGAGTATGAGGACAGTATTATTGTAGTAGATTGTGGATTATCATTCCCTGAGGACGATATGCTGGGAATAGATTTGGTTATCCCTGATATCACTTATCTTAAGGAGAACATCGATAAGGTCAAGGGATTCTTTATCACTCATGGACATGAGGATCATATCGGTGCTATTCCATATGTGCTTAAGGAGATAAATGTACCGATATACGCTACAAAGCTTACCATCGGAATTATTGACAGAAAGCTCGAAGAGCATGGCATGCTCAAGACTGTCAAGAGAAAAGTCGTAAAATACGGACAGCATATCAACCTTGGCTGCTTCAGGGTTGAGTTTATAAAGACTAACCACAGTATCCAGGATGCAGCAGCGCTTGCTATCTATTCACCGGCAGGTATAGTTGTGCATACAGGCGATTTCAAGGTGGACTATACACCTGTATTTGGAGATGCAATCGACCTTGCAAGGTTTGGTGAGATTGGAAAGAAGGGCGTGCTTGCGCTTATGTGCGACAGTACCAATGCAGAAAGACCGGGCTTCACACAGTCTGAGAAGTCTGTCGGAAAGGTATTGGACGGCATCTTTGAGGATCACAGGAAAAACAGAATTATCATTGCTACATTTGCATCAAATGTAGACCGTGTGCAGCAGATTATCAACTGTGCGGAGAAGTATGGCAGAAAGGTGGCCATCGAGGGACGAAGCATGGTAAATATCATTTCGATAGCCTCAGAGCTTGGTTATCTGTCGCTGCCTGACAATATTCTTATAGATGTAGAACAGCTTAGAAGCTATCCTGATGAGCAGACTGTCATAATCACGACAGGAAGCCAGGGAGAGTCAATGGCAGCTCTTTCACGTATGGCAAACGGTACCCACAGAAAGGTATCCATAAAGCCAAACGATACCATCGTATTCAGCTCAAACCCTATACCGGGAAATGAGAAGTCGGTTACAGGTATCATCAATGAGCTCATGATGAAGGGTGCAGACGTTATATTCCAGGATGTCCATGTTTCCGGTCATGCCTGTCAGGAGGATATAAAGCTTATTTATTCTCTTGTCAATCCAAAGTACGCAATCCCTGTTCATGGAGAGTACAAGCATCTTGTGGCACAGGCCAAAATAGCCGAGCAGCTCGGATATGATACAGACCACATCAAGATCCTTTCATCAGGAGATGTGCTCGAAATCAATGAGGACGGTGCCAAGGTGACAGGCAGAGTGCATGTGGGCAATGTCATGGTCGATGGTCTCGGTGTAGGAGATGTAGGAAATATCGTGCTCCGTGACAGACAGCGTCTGGCTGAGGATGGAATCATCATCGTTGTGATGACACTTGAGGCAGGCTCAGGACAGCTGCTTGCAGGCCCTGATATTGTATCGAGAGGATTTGTATATGTGCGCAATTCTGAGAGCCTGATGGATGAGGCGAAATGCGTGCTGGATGACACAATGGAGCGTCTGACAGACAACAATGTGACAGACTGGGGCAAGATAAAGACAGAGGTAAAGGATGCATTGGGAGACTTTGTTTGGAAGGAAACAAAGAGAAGACCGATGATTATACCTATAATTATGGAAGTGTAGGAACAGCTTATGGATTTTAACAAGGCTTTATTTGGTTTTATAAGGGTTGCTTTTTCAATAATGATTGCTCTTTTAGTGCTGTTTGCGGGCATAAAAATCTGCAGCATCTGCTATGATTTTGGCTACAGAGTTTTTACTGAGCCTGCCATGACAAATGGCGATGGTCAGGATGTACTCGTTCAGGTGGAAAAGGGCATCTCCGCAGAGGAGCTTGGACAGCTTTTAGAGGACAAGGGCCTTGTAAGGGATCACAATTTATTTTATCTCCAGCTTAAGCTGTCTGCTTACTCAGGACATATAAAGCCGGGCATTTACACACTCAACACTTCAATGACAGCAAAGGATATGATGGTAATCATGTCCTCCGACAAGAGCGATGAAGAACAGACACAGACTACGGAGCCTTCGGATACACAGTAATTATCCGTTAAGCGCATTTGTGTCAATAATTAGATTAGGAAATACAAGAATGATAGTTGATGAGAGACTTGTCACATATATCAATTCCTTGGACAGAGGCAACACGCCTGTATTAGATGAGATAGAGAAGGAAGCCTTAAGAGACTTCGTTCCGATTATCAGAAAAGAGATGCAGAGCTTTTTAAAGCTGCTTCTTGCAATGCAAAAACCAATGCGTATTCTCGAGGTGGGAACAGCGGTTGGTTTTTCTGCCGTTTTGATGGCAGAGTATGCACCGAAGGGTTGTCAGATAGTGACGATTGAAAATTACGAAAAAAGAATACCTATCGCAAAGGCCAACTTTGAAAGAGCCGGGAAGCAGGAGCAGATTACACTCTTAGAGGGCGATGCAACGGAGATACTTCCACAGCTTGAAGGACAGTTTGACATGATATTTATGGACGCGGCAAAGGGACAGTATATCAACTTTATGCCGCAGGTGCTTCGCCTTTTAAAGACAGGCGGGGTGCTGGTGTCCGACAATGTGCTGCAGGATGGCGATATCATAGAATCGCACTATATCGTTGAGCGCAGAAACCGTACCATCTACAAGCGTATGAGGGAGTATCTCTACGAGCTTACACACTCCGATGAGCTGGTGACGGCAGTGATGCCTATAGGCGATGGAATTACGGTGTCAACAAAGATTTGATGAATACAAAACTGTATGGGAGAAAAAATGAGAAAAATAGAATTACTTTGTCCGGCGAGCAGCCTGGAGGTACTTAAGATTGCAGTTATATATGGAGCTGATGCAGTTTACATCGGTGGAGAGGCATTTGGACTAAGGGCCAAGGCTAAGAATTTCTCAATGGAGGAGATGGCAGAGGGTGTTGCCTTTGCACATGCTCACGGTGTGAGAGTGTATGTTACTGCCAATATTTTAGCTCACAACTATGACCTTGACGGAGTGCGTGAATACTTTACAGAGCTTCACAACATGAAGCCGGATAGACCTGATGCACTGATCATTGCAGATCCGGCAGTTTTCATGATTGCAAAGGAGGTCTGCCCGGAGATAGAAAGACATGTCAGCACACAGGCCAACAACACGAACTACGGCACATATCAGTTCTGGTGGAATCTCGGAGCCAGCCGCGTGGTGACAGCCAGAGAACTTTCGCTTAAGGAGATAAAGGAGATAAGAGGGCATATAGATGACAGGATGGAGATAGAGACCTTCGTGCACGGAGCAATGTGTATCTCATATTCCGGCCGATGCCTGCTTTCCAACTATTTTACAGGCCGTGATGCGAATAAAGGCGCGTGCACACATCCGTGCCGCTGGAAATACTCTGTTGTGGAGGAAAAGCGCCCGGGTGAGTATCTGCCGGTATATGAGAATGAGCGCGGCACATATATCTTCAACTCAAAGGACCTTTGCATGATAGAGCATATCCCGGATCTGATTGATGCAGGAATAGACAGCTACAAGATAGAGGGACGTATGAAGACCGCTCTCTATGTGGCAACAGTAGCAAGGACCTACCGCAAGGCGATAGATGATTATCTTGAGTCACCTGAAAAATACGAGGCAAATATGCCATGGTACTTAGAGCAGATAAAGAGCTGTACCTACAGGCAGTTTACCACTGGCTTTTTCTACGGAAAGCCTTCGGAGGAGACTCAGATATACGATAACAATACTTATGAGAAGGGCTACACCTATCTGGGAATAGTTGGTGCGCCAAATGAAAAAGGTCTCTACCGCATGGAGCAGAGAAACAAGTTCTCAGTTGGCGAGCAGATTGAAATCATGAAGCCAAACGGTGACAATGTGCTTGCAACAGTGCTTGCACTCGTTGATGAGGACGGCAATGAGATGGAATCCTGCCCACATCCACAGCAGGTATTCTATGTAAAGCTGTCAGAGACACCTGATGAGTTTGATATTTTAAGGCGTCAGGAGAATGAGGCTATCGCTTTAGATTAAAATAATTGTTTTTTAGGAATGAATCCGCTATACTAAATTATAGTATTGCGGATTTTTTTGTAAAAAAATACGGATTATTTGAAAATTTGTTGAAATAATAACTGAAATACAACAGATAGTAATGGAGAAAAAATGTTAAAAATAGCTATATGTGATGATGAAAAAGTATTTAGAGATAATATAAATAAATATGTTGCAGCCTATTTAAATGAAAAAGAGATTTATTATGAAATAGATACATTTTCATCAGGTAAGGAAATAATAGATTTAGGAATTGAAATTAAACAATACAACATCATTTTTTTGGATATTAATATGGATGATGTTGATGGAATTGTTACGGCACAAAAAATCAGGGAATATAGTTCTGAAATATATATTGTATTTGTGACAGCCTATATAAATTATTCGTTGGAGGGCTACAAGGTCGATGCCATAAGATATCTGTTGAAAAATAATACTAATTTGGAGGCTTCCATAAGCGAATGCATGGATGCCATTCTTCATAAGATGAATTTGGTAGTAAAAAAGAAAAAATTCAAGTTCAATGAAGGAGAAAAGGAGATTAATATAGACAATATACTATATATTGAAAGCAAATTACATAAACTGCAATTCTATATCATGGAGGATAAAATCAAAATCTATAATTTATATGGCACATTAAATGAGCTGGAAAATGAACTAAAAGATTTCCATTTTATTAGAATCCATCAAAGCTATTTGACTAATTTGAAATATATTAGGAGTGTTAAATGCTATAAAGTACTGTTATGTAATAATCAGGAATTGCTCATACCTAAGGCCAGATATAAGAATGTGAAGGATGCATTCATTTCATATAAGGGAGAATTGTGATATATGTTTACATATTTTTTCAGTTTAGTAATTATTATATTTGAAGCGATATGTTGTAATTTATTTTACGATGTTTTTTGCAAAGAAAATTCGAGATTAAGAAAAAGTCAAAAAGTTTTGCTGATGCTATCATTGATTTGCTGCTATTATTTATGCGGATTATTTTTGTCTGATATGCTTATATTGAAAATGACGTTGGTTGTACTGGCTGCAGTTATAATTATGAGTTTTTATTTTGAAATTAGTATAAAAAAATCAGTCGTTTTTGCATTATTATATCAAGGATTATCAATCATAGTTGATTATATAGCTTATATTAGTAATAACACAATTATTTCAAAAGCGGGTGAGGTACAAAAAGGATATGCGTTAGAGGGAAGCTTGGTTGTTATTTTTAGCAAGATTACCGTATTTTTATGTATCTTACTGCTAAAAAAACACTTTGGAAAAAAATCAACAGAGACTTTACCTGACAAAATATGGGGAAGATTTTTGTTTTTTCCTGTATTTACAATAATTACAATTATAGCAATGATTATGACGTTTCAATATACAAAAAATGAAGTGCAGGCGAACGTTTTATATTCTATCTCTTTGGGATTGGCTGTGATGAATATATTTGTATATTTCCTGATTAACGATATTGTAACCAGTGAAGCTAAATTGCATGAAAAGGAAATATTGGGACTACAGTTTAAAAACCAAATTGATATGTACCGTTCTATTTCGGAAAATTATGAAATTCAGAAGAAAAAGTCACATGAATTTAAAAATCATATATTGTGTATAGAATCTTTATTGGAAGCTCATGAATATGACAAGGCAAGTAAATATGTAGGAAATATCAGCAATACTTTTATTGGAGAAAAAAATGTAATCAATACAAATCATGTGATAATAAATGCGATTCTTAATACAAAGTATCAGGAGGCTATCAGTAAGAATATTGTTTTTGTGTTTAAGGTAAATGATTTATCAAAAATTGTAATAGAGGATGAGGATCTGGTAGTGATTTTAGCAAATCTGCTAAATAATGCCATTGAAGCATGTGAAAAATGTGAGGAAAAGAAAACTATAAAACTAAAGTTTGTGATAGAGGAAAATCTTATAGTTCTTTCGGTGAAAAATACATGCAGTCATCCAATTATTTACAGTGATAATGAAATAAAAACAAGTAAAAAAGATGAACCAGAAATGCATGGCATTGGTATAAAAAATATTATTCAAATTGTAGAAAAATACAATGGCGAATATGTTATTAAAAATGAGAACAATGAATTTAGTTTTTCTATTATTATCCCATTATAATATGTGACCATAGTTTATGTCCATTTTCTGCAAAAAATGTTCGTTTTGTGCACGGATTATTGATTTTATCTATTATGTTTGATAAAATTATACAAAAGGGGAGAAAAAGACATGGTGAAAAATATAGTTAATGCTATAGTGGAACAAATGGAAAAAGAAAATTTTAAGAAATTGGTTTTAGTACTCACTTTAACATTAGTAATGGCTTTAGGTATGAGTATATCAGTACAATTAAGTAAAATCATTAAAAAAAGGATGGGGAGTTTAACATGAAGAAAAAACGCATATTAATTGCATCAATCATCTTCATACTTATCATCTGTATTGTGACTGCGGTTTTTATAATAAAGAATAGAAACCGCAGTACATCCAATACAATGTACACATATCGCTCTGGAGATGTACGATGTAATTATTCAGAAGACAATGTACTGTATCTTGATGATTCCGGAATACTGCATCTCATCGATACGGCATCAGGCAAGGACATGGTCTATTGCGATAAGCCCAACTGCACACATGAAGGATTCTCAGGCTCCAATGAGAAGCCCTCATGTCCTGCAGCTTTTTATGGTTTAGAAGGAGCCGGAACGGTGCTTTACAATGACCATCTTTATTATGTAGGAAATATGTCGGATGAAGATATGACAGTTCAATATCTGTATGTTATGGACTCAAACGGTGAGAATCGTAAAAAAGCAGCCAAATTAGAGAATGTTCAGAATGTTACGGCTGTTTTGTACAGGGATAATTATGTTATAGGAGCTTACAGTAACAGAATAGAGCTTAATGATGAAGGACAGATTGTAAATGATGATAAGCCTGAAGCCGGTATTTTTGTTATAGATCTCGATAATTACAAGGTGTATATGAGTGATAAGATAACAAGCGAACAGGCAAATATTACGGACATATATTATGAAGACGAAGTAGTGTACTATTCGACTGTGCGGTTTGGAGATGATGTTACAGAGCTGATGATAGAGGAGGGAGCGTCAGATGATGCGGAGTCTTTTGCTTATGATAATATGCTTAATGGAATATATCAATATGATATAGCAGATGAAAAGACAACATGTCTGACGGAAATAGACCATATTAACGATCTTAGGCTGTTAGATGGCGATGGTTATTATTCGTCAAAGGATGGATATTTTGTGTTTGACACCGAAAGCAGACAGACAAGACAGCTTCCGATAGATGCGGATGGAAAAACACAATATGGACCATTAAAAAAGAGCGGAGACTTTTTATATTATGCCCTTTCTGAAGAAAAAAGTGATGAAGTGACATATTATCGCTTGAAGGATGATAAGAGTGAAGAACTGATGAAGCTGTCTACTGAAAAGGCATTTAGCATTGCAAGCATATGCGGTCAGTCGGTATATGTCACATATACAAATGATAACGGAAAGTTGTGCCTTGGGGTAATAAGTCTTGATGAATTGAACAAGGGAGTATTTGAACCAAAGGAATTGAGGTGTTTTGATGATGAAGAATAGTAAGAAAAAGGGTATTTTGATAGCGGTTGCAGTAGCAGTCATTGTTGTTATAGCAGTGGCGGCAGTCTGCCTTAACAGAAAAACGGATAATGCCGGAGCTGTCAGCGAAGGCCGGACAGAGTCGGCTGATAAAACAAAAAAGTCGGATAAAGCTGATAAAGAAGAATCAGAGAACAAAAGAAATTCAGATGCGCAGGTTATAACGTTTGCTGTACCTGATATTTGTAAGATTGATAAGAATAATCTAAAGAAGTTCAACGATGCACTTGCTGCGGACGGACATGATTATGAGCTCGAAATCAAAACCTTGTCCTATGACAATTACGGACAGGCTGGGGGGGGGGGGGGGG
>ENA-OOWH01001365-OOWH01001365.1-human-gut-metagenome-genome-assembly--contig:-NODE-1365-length-14899-cov-4.633455_pt1 | contig 14899 bp, 10 predicted proteins | sample MGYA00241576_ERZ501321 | MGnify/ENA primary metagenome ERZ501321 (study PRJEB25962, sample SAMEA2042733) | human gut metagenome | biome: human gut; feature: human-associated habitat; material: faeces... | reverse complement strand
AAATTGCAACCACAGGCACCAAGCATATGAACATTTTCATTTACTCAAAATCGCCGATTAGCTTTTCAACATTGAAGAACAGATTCCCTGTTGCACATATTGATAAGGCTAACGGCAGTGTAATGGAAAATCGTGACTATCTCCGCAAGGAGGGCAAGTGGCAGGGTTCTGATAAGAAACAGACAAGCCTTATTGATACCTTTGAAGAGGGTGGTAATGTTCCCAGGCCTGTTGATGAAAATTCTCCCGATATGTCTGCTCTGATTGAAGAAATCGAAAACGGACTCGATACCTACGAAATTATCAAGCTCCATCCAAAATATGCCTTTCGGATAAAAGAGATTGATACACTCAGGCAAACAGTTCTTGAACTTTTATGCTCATGTTGACAAAACAAGCAAACTGAACATTTCACGCACTCTTGATACAAAGCTAAAAATTGATTTGTAATTCCGTGAATGAATTTTCATTTTTCGGAAAATTTATTGTATTTTTAGAACGAATTTTGCGGTAAAAAAGGTGCGAAAATCCTGATGATTACTGATATCTTGTGCCGTTAATTTTCAAGCCGAAAATCACAATTTTTAGAAAATCCGAAAAAAGTTGCCGACAGAGAAAATTTCTGCAAAAAGAAAAAGTCTCAAAAACGGCTTATCTAAGCCATTTTTGAGACATCATACCTTGGCAGGGGCAGAAGGACTTGAACCCTCGGCACGCGGTTTTGGAGCGGCTCAGAAGTGGTATTATCTTGTATCGCCTAATGCCACAAAGTTCAAAAAATGCTGTAACCATCAGCAGTCTCAGGAATTTACAACACTGAACAATATTTAATATATTGTTCTTTATTTGCTAAAATCCAGAAAGTTTTTTAGAAGAATTTTTAGAAAACCCTTACAAGATTTCATCAGTCAAAAAAACTGCTAATGCATAATATTCAAAATCAACCTCAAAAATCATCGAAAAATCCCCCCTAAAACAACCAAAAGCTGAGGACAATTTTCATATCCTCAGCTTTCTTTTTGCCTGCTATTTGATTATTTATAAAGACTGTCTAAACACCAAAAGCAAACGCTTCAATCTGTTTGTCATCAATACTTTCATTGAAAATTATAACCCATAAATGCTTTGTTACTCAGTTCAATAACTTCCATAATTCTTTGCACAAGTTCGTAAAAAGTGGATAATGAAAAATGACCTTCTATGGTAGAATTAAAGAAACTACAATAGGAGGTTTTATTATGACGAGAGAATATTGACATATACAGCAATATAAAAAATTATTGGGCCTGAAAAGAAGAAGGATTCACATATCGGAAAATCAGTGATAATCAGTTAGAATTCAGTTTTCTACCTTTGGAATAGCGTACTAAAATATTTTGTACTTTATCTGTATAGCTAATTTGTTAAGGTAATCGTAAAGAAGTTCTTTGCAATGGTAGTATTCCATATTGAAAGCTTTTACCGTTATGCCTTTAAGGATATCTTCTTTATCAATGTCAGTTTCTTTCATAAATTGTCCTAGTCCATAATGTGCAAGGCAATTTCTAATATTTCTGTTTTTAAGAGAACTATTTAATTCCAACTTGGTGTTTAGTGATTCGTTCATTTCTCTTATAAAGTCGCAGAGGTAATAATATTGTAAATAGGCAAATTTGAATTTTTGGGGAATGTTTTCAACGAAGTAGTTTTCAACAAATTTTATTGCATAATTGATATTGCAAAGAATTGAAAACAATACAAACCCTACATCATTTTTTAAAACTAATGGACAATTGTGATAAAAGTGATAGTCTTTATATATAACTATGTTATTGATATCATCGTAATTATATGGAGGAAAGTTTCTGCACCCTAAAAAAGCAGCCAATTTACCTACGATTACACCCATCTCGCTAATGAAATCACCTGAATTTTTATCTTCAAAATCATCAATGGGAGTGTGTAAAGCACACAAAATTGTATTGCCACAGAATTCTCCATTGCAAATATCAGTTCCTACATTATAATAGGCATTTTTACGCAATCCACTTATTCTAAAGAAATAATTATCACTTTTGTAAAATCGATACATTAGAGCTTTAGTATAATCGTTATAAGATTTTTCAAAAAGCTTATGCCCTTGTCTAAGAGAAGAATAATAAGTCTTTTCTTTTTTGTTAAACACTGGTGCGGCTAACCCCATTTTTCGACACCATTGTTCTGCACCATCTGCAAATATTCCTATGTAGGGTTGACACATCATTAAAAAATTACTATCAATATTTTTAGCATTTGTATTGATATCAATTATTGTATTTAAAAATCTTGCATCTGATTGAATTAGTTCGAATGCCGCTTTCTGCACTTTGTTGATTCTTATATTTTCCATAGTATTTATTTGACAAGTATTATAGTTGTTTCATTTATTTGTTAGTTTTGTATTCACTTTTTTAATGTGTATTACTATGTTGTATGAAGAAAAGTCAAGCTGAACACACAAACTCGACTTTTCTTCTTTGTTTATATTGAATTCATAATGTCTAATAAGCTTTGGTAACTGTCAACATCATGGTAAACAACATTGCTTGTTGACATTTCATTAAATAATTTTTTGGCACAAGAAATCTTTGCTTGCTCTATTGGTCTAAGATTAAGCGTTTCCATTGTTCCTTTTGTTTCAGCAATAAAGAAGATATGTTTAACCGTTCCTTCGTAGAAAGCGATAGCCCAGTCAGGAGAATAATTGCCGACGGGAGTAGGTATTTGAAATGTTCTCGGAAGTTTTGCGTAAACACATACTTCTTCCGCTGCATCCAAATCTTCTGCAAATCTTCTTTCAATACTCTTTTCAGCAGAACCATCCGTAAACACATAATCCTGAATTGCTTTTTTTGCAAGGAACGCCTTATCAAAGCTCTGCGTGTTTTTTTCGGCTGTAAAGATTGTGCTATCGTATTTTCCTTCAATAGTATCGTAAGAAATATGATCTACAATCATTGTAGCTTTTTGCTCATTGATAAGCCTGATAACCTTTGTAATAAATTCTTCAGGATTATTTCTAAACATATAGAATTTTTTGATATTTATGCCCTGTAAAATTGCTGATACAGTTTTTCTTGTTAATGATGTTCCCTCAGTAATTTTGCCAATGAGATCGTATTTGACTTGACTTGTTTCAGTGTGTCTAAGTGTTTGTACTCTCGTTTTTTCGCTGGTAAAGGAAGCTCCACGCTTAACTTCGTATTCATTCATTTCTTCTTTTTGATGACCGACAGTTGTGGTGTATTGAAGTTCAGTAACAAATAATTTATCATCAATATGAGCAATGGCTTTTTGTATAAGTTCATTGCTGTCAAATTCTACTGTATAAGCGTATTTGTGGTTTATCTCGTTCCATAATGCCTGAAATTCTTTTTTGGCAAAGTTATCATTAAGAGGATTATCTTTGACTTTTGTTTCGTGACCATCTGTAAACATATCTTGAAGAATGTTGTCATCATATACAGACTGAATAAGCGTATGTATACCATCCGCCATAGGTTTTAATTCTTCCGGTAGTTCAGCGACAGTACCACTCTTAATTTCTTGACGATATTTGTCAGTAACCTTATCGTCATCATCAATATAATCATTTTTGATAAGATATTTGTAAATTTTATTTGCGGTTTTATCGTCAATGAGCGTAGGTACATCATCAACCTTAACATACTTGCCTTTGAAATATTCACTTGTTGCAACAGTAGGTCTGTCATAAAGTACAGATTTAATATCCGACTGCAAATCCGTAACAAATGTTTTATAGCTTTCGCTTGCAATAACCGTTAGGGTATTTATATCATGTACAGATTCGCCACAACTTTCCGCATCCATACGATTGCCGTTCTGATTTACGCACAAACGAAGTCCACGACCGACTTCTTGACGCTTTGCAGTGTTGCTATCGGAGTGTTTGAGTGTACAAATCTGAAAAACATTTGGATTATCCCAACCCTCACGAAGTGCGGAATGAGAAAATATAAATCTTGTAGGCTCGTCAAATGAAAGCAATCTTTCTTTGTTCTTTAAGATAAGGTCATATGCTGAAATATCATCGGAAAATTCACTGCCACGTTTTAATTTACTGTCAATAGCATGACCTTTTTTATCAATACTAAAGTAACCTGTATGTACCTTAGTTACATCACTACAGATGAACTTTAAATATCTTTGGTACGGGGTATCAAGCAATGTTACATAGTCGTTTAATACACTGATGTATTCCTGCTCAAATATCTTGCCGTACTCGCCAAGAACTTCATCTCCGTTTTCATCATACTGACGATATTTTGCAACTTCATCAATGAAGAATAATGATAGGCATTTAATTCCCTTGTCAAAGAGTTTTTCTTCTTTTTCAAAATGAGAAAGGATAGTTTCTCTAATTTGAATACGGCGCATATCCTTTTCGGACACATCGCCCACCACATCACCGGCTTTGATGACCTCGCCGTTGGTAAAGGTTACGGAAGCGGGTATTCCTCGTTCTCTGCTGCCTGGTTCAATAAAGGAAATGGTATAGCCCTTGTACTGCTCCATTTCTTGCGAAACATAATACAAATCGTCACCAACGCCAAGTGTTCGAGATTCCCTGTTTATGGATTTTTTATATCCGATTTCAAGCTCGATTTTTGCCATTGGCGACTTCTTATCAGAAAGGACGATCTGTTCAAGGTAGAGGTAGCTGTCAGTTCCTCTTAAATTCTTAACTTCAAAACCTTTAACTTCAATTTTTTTGACAAGTTTTTTGTTGAATGCATCAAGAGCATCAAGTACATAAACAAGATTATGGTGTTTTGCGTGGGTAGCAGAATAATTAAGACTGAAAAGCGGATTAAAGTTTTTCAATGCCTTTTGTGTTACATCACCGCCCATTTTCTGTGGCTCATCAAGAATTAAAATTGGACGATTTGCTTTAATAACATCAATTGGACGGCGAGATGCAAATTCATCACGCTCTGAATAAATAATACGGGACTCCTTGCTTCTGCCACCTTCTTTAAGAGATGTAGCAAAAGCTTGTGTATTTATAATCATAACATTGATGCCTGAGTTTGATGAAAAGTTATCAAGCTGATTTAAGTTAGAGCTGTTATAGATAAAGAAACGAGCTTTTTTGCCGTAGTATTCCATGAAGTGATCAGTGGTTACTTCAAACGATTTCTTTACACCTTCACGAATAGCAATGCTTGGTACCACCACAATAAACTTGCTCCAGCCGTATTTTTTATTTAGCTCAAACATTGTTTTGATATATACATAGGTTTTACCGGTACCTGTTTCCATCTCAATATCAAGACTGCATCTGCCCAAATCTTTTACAAGGGAAGGGGAGAGCTTTATGTCGTTCTGACTCTGCAAGGTCTGAATGTTGTGCAGAAGCTGCTCATCAGAAAGTTCAACAAGCTCGTTTTTATATCCTATGTCATTTATAACATCAAATTCTTCATCGGGAGTGTTAATGGTCATCTGCGCATCGGTTTGATTTTTATTACCAAGGTCACGGATGTAATTTGTTTTATCATGAAAGCCTTGACCGTTAAAGACATTTATAACAGCATCAACTGCGTCCGTTTGATATTGTTGAATCTTAAAATTAAACTTCAAATCAATTCATAATTCATAATGCATAATGCATAATGAATTATTTACCCTCCTTTCGGCTTGTTTTAATAATAGAGGCTAGTAGCTTAATAAGCTCCCGACAATCACCAATAAGACTGTCGAATTGTTGCTTTGTAATATAGTCGGTTTCAAATAGCAACTCAATCCAATATTCTGACTCACTTGCCTCTTTAAGTGATATATTCAGTTTGTGGATAAAATCATCTTTACTTTGTCCTCGTATAGCCTCTTTAACATTTGCCCCTATGCTCGTTCCTGAACGAAGAAGTTGTTTTGACAAAATATATTCGTGTTTCTCTTCACAAAGATATTTGTATGAATTTATAATTCTAATAGCGAAAGCTTTACTCTTTTCTACAATAATATTATCTGTTTTCATAGTATTCCTCAATTATGAATTGTGAATTATGCATTATGAATTATCATAGCACCTTCCTTACTGTATCAGGGCTATATGCGGCGAAAATCTGCTCAAAGTTGGTTGCGACACTATCGTTTGCCATTGAGCTATCACGCATAACAAAATAATATGGTTTTTGCTTGGCAATAGCTGTGATGACTTCTTCATCAATGTTTTTGTCAAAGCAAGCAATCAAATATCCATCCTCAACATCAAAGTAAGAATAATTCCTCATTCCTACTTTCTCACTCCTAACTTGAATTTTGCTACTAAGCAAAATTCCAAGGTCAAGCATAACTTGGAACAGCAAATCTTCTGATGTTCTATCCTCTTTGATATTATCCTCAAGGCTTGCAAACAGTGAAGGCTCATACTCGGCAGGGTTATAATAAACATCTTTCATATTAGAGCTGTCGCATTTCAACACACGGAAACCGGTGTCAAGTGAGGAATTAGGAGTTTGGAGTGAGGAGTTATCGCCTTCATTCTTAATTCCTAATTGTTCATTCCTAATTTTCTGCCCCGCACGACGAATACGCTCCTTGCCGATTTCGCAAATGTTTTTGTAACCGGCTTTGTATGCCTCACTCTTTTTATCTGTTTCTTCAGGTAACTGTACCATAATAAACTTGCGATTTCCACCATCTTCTGCATTAAGTTGCATAACGGCATGAGCTGTTGTTGCTGAGCCAGAAAAGAAATCAATTACTATATCATTCTCAGAAGTTGCAAGGAAAGCAAAGTGTTTAATCAATTCTACCGGCTTTGAAAAATCAAATATTTTTCCCAACTCTAAAGTCTTTAACATTGTTGCACCTTTAGCTGTTGTTCCAATGTTATCTAATAATAAGGTGTCATAGGGTGTATAGGAAATACCAGATGGGAAATTTCTATATATATTGTATTTCCCATTTTTTTCAGTTAGTTCAAGTACTCCTTCTGCAAGTAATTCTTTTGCCATCGATTCGCCTACTCGCCATCTTCCATCCGTACCGTCTTCTTTGATTGGGTAGACTTCTACGCCATCAATTTTTATTGGATAATACATTGAAGGTCTATCTTCACGCCTATCTGCAACCCCCCATTGTCTTAAATTCTCTTTTCTTCCTTCTGTTTCGTTTTTTATCATCTTAAAAGTTACACAAGAACTGTTTTTGGCATAACACAGAATATACTCGTGCGTTGCGGAAATAGTGCTTGTTGTACCAACCTTGCCAAGTTTAGATTTCCATATAAATTTACAAATGAAATTATCCTCTCCAAAGATTTCAGAACAAATTTTAGAAAGATTGTCAATTTCGTTGTCATCTATGCTTATGAATATTACACCGTCTTCTTGTAACAAATCTTTAGATATACGAATTCTCGTGTATATCATATTCAACCAATCTGTATGAAAACGACCGTTGCTGTCAAGATTTTTTACAAGGCGATTGCCTTCATCATCAAATTGACCGCTGTTTTCAAGGTATTCATCTGTGCTTTGAGCAAAATCATCTGCATACACAAAGTCATTGCCGGTGTTGTACGGAGGATCAATGTAAATCATCTTGATTTTGCCAAGATATGTTTCCTGCAATAGCTTCAACACTTCAAGATTATCGCCCTCGATATAGAGATTTTCGGTGTTATCAAAATCAACGCTTTCCTTTCTGCACGGACGAAGTGTTTTGTTTATCGGCGCATTAGCGAGAAGAACGGACTTCTTCTTGTCAGGCCAAGTAAACTGATAGCGTTCCTCTTTGCCGTCAACCACCTTTGTGTTTATTTCCTGCATAAGTACGTCCTTATCAATAGCACGAACTACTTCACCGTTCTCGTCAATCGTTTCCGTAACGGCATTCGGGAACATCTCCGCTAACTTCTTGAAATTTTCATCAGCCTTGTTTGCTGTCTGCATTTTTAACTTGTCCATTGTTTTTCTCCTTTAATTAAATAAGTGGAACATGATGCTCTTAAATGTATTTTTTGGTTTAGCACTTTCTGACAAAACTCCATTTTTGGGATTGTCCCATAACTCTATATTTACTCTTTTGTAGTCTGGGGTATAGTATTCAACTTCATATTTAGTAAATAACTCTGGTGGTGTTACGCGGAATGCTAAAGACTGCCCTATATTCAGAAAATTATATTTTTCGAGCTTTTTGCGTCCAATTTTATTGCATTCTTTGTCATATAGTTTTTGGTATACTACTAAATCGTATATTCCTTGCCTTGAAGTTAAGATAAATGTATTGTTCGCTTCTTTCTCTAAATCAAAAACTTCAACAATGTCAAACTCTTTATTATCAAATTCTGCCCCCATCATTCTTAGCTCGTCGGTAAAAACATATCGGTTTCTGGCGATTGTGATAATTCTTCCAATAAAGTAAAAAGCAAAAAGTATTAATGTCGCAACAGATGCAATGTCCCCTAAAGTCATTTTAGTTTCCCCATTTCTGTATTCAATTTTTTTAACAACTGTACAAGTTCAAACTTCTTCTTCGGCTGTCTTTCAGCCCTCGCTTGTTTTTCAAGTTTTTCTATTTGTTTTTTTAGTTGCTCCTGTTTGTTATGTAGTGCAATGTTTTCGTCGAGTGATAACTCTTCATTCCACACTCCACACTCCAAACTCTTAACAATATTCTCCCAGACTGTATCAAGGTTAAGTCCATGAAGTTCAATTTGTTGATTTTCAGTAGGTTTCCATTCTGTCTGCATTACCTTTGTATGGTAAATAGCAAGTCTGCTTTCATTCTCATATTCAAGAACAAATAAAATATTCTGCGGTATCAACTTAGAAAGCGTTGCTATCGTTTTTTCATCATATTTTTTCTTTTTGAGTGAAACAAGCAAAACAAAAAAACTTTTTACATCTTCTCCGGCAGGAATATTAACCTTATTGGGAGCAATTTCATTTACTATCGTGATTCTTGAAATATCGGCATCAATTTTTGCTTTTGCTGCTGTATTCATTTGAAATTTTGTATAAATAGCTTTTTTCGGAAGCTGCTTACTCATTCCCGTCGTCTTTGGTAATCCGAGCATTTCAATTTTCACTCCGTTTCAATCAGTTATTAGTTAGGAATTATGAATTAGGAGTTATCCTTCATAGTCTTAGTTATGCTTGAAAGCAATTTTTTCAATTCAACACAATCTGAATTGATTGAACCAAACTCATCCTTAGATAAGTATTCTGCACCATACAATAGTTCTAACCAATATGCAGTTTCAGAACACTACTTAAAAGCAATATACATCTTTGCCAAAAAATCTTTTTTGCTAATTGCGCAGTTTGCCTCGGCAATATTTGCTCCTATGCTTGTTCCGCTTCTTAATAGCTGTTTTGAAAGGACATATTCTTTCTTTTCACCACAAAGATATTTGTACATTCTAATAATTCGCAAAGCAAACTTTTTGCTTTCCTCAAAAACAATGTTTTCCATTCCTAATTCCTAATTACCAAAAAGCATATAAGTTCAAAGTCATCTAAACCCTTAATCTCGTTTGTCAAAAAGCTGACCTGTCCACCACCCAAGAAACTGTCTATATCACTTTCTTCTTTTACTTCGATAATAGATGAAATGGCATCGCCAAGCAATTCTGAAAATTTTGACATATCTTTGCCATCACGAGTTTCTTTGTTAAACTGTTTGCAAAGGTCTGTGTATGGTTCAGTTTTGCCTTTGCAAAGATAACGCATTTTGTCAAGCATTGCTTTTGGCGACAAATGGTCACATATAACTTGTCCGTCTTCACTGATATAAACCATATAGAATGGGTGAAGTCTGTTCTGATTATCTATGTTTACGCTGTTGGAGCGATTTTTTAGCACATAGATAACTCCGGACGGCATTTCATCACTTGCTTTTGCGACTGCATGAAGTCCAAAAGGTGTTTTATCTATATCGGGATGATTCTTTACATATTCAAGCAAATCAAGTCTAAATTCATTAAGACCCAAATCCATTATAGAAATACCGCTTGACATATCTTCAATATCAACAACCTCTTCTTGCAAGCGTTTGAGTTGTGATTTTCTGTATTCAAGGTCGGTCTTTTCTTCATCACTTAGCAGATTGTCATCGCCTGTTGCAGTCATATCTACAATTTTCATTCGTGTTTCAACTTTTGCTTTAAGATTGATATAATCATCAAGGGTTACATCCGGCCAAAAGTTTACAAGCTGAATGACTTTATTTTTGCTTCCGATACGGTCAATTCGTCCAAATCGCTGAATGATGCGAACAGGATTCCAATGTATATCATAGTTAATAAGATAATCGCAATCCTGTAAATTCTGGCCTTCTGAAATACAGTCGGTTGCAATGAGCAAATCAATCTCTGTATCATCATTTGGCATAAGCAATTTTTTGTCTTTTGATATTGGAGAAAAGCATGTAAGCACTGTGTTCAAATCTTTCTTTAGATTTGGACATGTAGTGCGTCCTTCAACCATACCGGATACCATTGCGGTATTAAGACCGTATTTCGTTTTTACATAAGTGCTTACGTTGTCATATAAGTATCCTGCCGTATCGGCAAAGGCAGTAAAAATAATTATCTTTTTATTGCCTTCATTTATCGGGTGATTTATCTTGTTGTCAATTATTTTCAACAGTTCTTGCAGCTTTAAATCATGTTCAGGTGTAATATCACCAACCATAAGAGTAAGCAGTTCAAGAATATCTGCATCTTTTTGCAGACTTTTTCTCCATGAAACATAGTCCATATCGGCAAGACTGATTTTTATTTTTTTACCAAAAGAGAAAAGGTCATCAACATTCTGATCTTCATCGTCAAATTCATCAACATCAGAAATATCTGTTAGGTCAAGTTTGGTGTCTGTAAACTTGTTAAAATCGTCAATCGCTTTTATGGTTTTGTCAATCAATGCCTTAATGCGTGTAAGCGTAAGGTTGAATGAATAAACAGAACTTTCCATACGCTTCATCAAATTGATTGCAGTAAGTCTGCGAATACCCTGCTCACGACCCATTTGGTCGAATCCGATTTTTTCTTTATCTTTACCAAATAAGTCAGAATATTTTTCTTTTTTGCTTGCCTGAATATAGTGGGTGGGGGTGTATATTGAAAGTGATAGGAACATAAGCTGCTCAAAAATTTGATTATATGTAATGGCTGATTTTAAATCAGTTAAGTTAGGTCTGAGTGATATTGGTTTGAGCCTTGACGGGAATGTACCTATATCCGTAGTATCGTAGTATTTTTGAATATGCTTTCTTGAGCGGGCAATTGTAACGCTGTCAAGCACTTCAAAAAAATCAAAATCAAGCATTTTCAGCAGATTGTCTGTTGTCCTATCCGAAACATCCCATTTGCTCCAAGTATTAAATGCCCTTTGTGCGTTTTTAAATATATCGTCAATAGAACGAGTGGTGTTCAATTTTTTGTCAATGTACTCAGTGTGACCTTCATACGCAAGTGCTAACTGATTTTTTAAATCATTAAAACGATTGTTTACCGGCGTTGCAGAAAGCATGAGAACTTTTGTTTTCACACCTGCACGAATTACTTTTTTGAGAAGTTTTACATATCTGTTTTCTTTATCATCTTCATCAGGATTTTCAATTATTTTCCCGCCATTACGGAAGTTATGCGATTCATCAATAACTACAAGATCATAGTTGCCCCAATTTAGCCTATCCAGATCAAGACCGTTAGATTTACCGTGTGTTCTGTTAAGGTCGGTGTGATATAACACATCATATCTCAAACGGTCGGATGCAATAGGGTTATTGATATAGTTGTCTTTATATGTATTCCAGTTGTTTGTCAGCTTTTTAGGACACAAAACAAGTACAGACTTGTTTCTGTTTTCGTAATACTTGATAACAGCAAGTGCAGTAAAAGTTTTGCCAAGACCAACGCTGTCTGCAAGAATACATCCGTTGTATTTTTCAAGTTTATTGATGATTGCAAGAGCGGCATCCTTTTGAAAATTGTAAAGCATATTCCAAATCTTGCTTTCTTTAAATCCGGTTGCCTCATTAGGAAGAACATCTTCTGAAATATCTTCAAGAAATTCGTTGAAGATATTATAGAGTGTAACAAAATAGATAAAATCAGGAGAATTTTCGTTGTAGGCAGCCGTTATATTGTCAATAACCTCATCGGTGACTTCCTGCAATACTTTACTATTGTTCCAAATTTCATTAAAATCCGCAAGCAATGTCTTTGCCAATGAATTATCCTTAACAATAGTTGTGCTGATTACATTGCCCTTTTCACAACCAAGCTCAATTGTTGTAAAGTTATTTATCGGTGTGTATCCAACTTCATCTACTACAATACCGCCCTGAATTGTCTTATCACTTATATTCGACTTAAATGTAACTTTCTTTTTTATCCACTCGGCACATTCTTTGGCAATTGCCTTTTGAGTGAGTTCATTTCTTAACTTTATCTCAAACTCTGTACCATACAAACTTTTTTCACGGGTTAGTCTGGGAATATAAAATTCTCTCTTTTCTTTAGGAGCTTTTTCAGTAGTGAAAGTAGGAGAGGTAAAAATAAAACGAAGTTCATCAATTCCGGACAATTGTTTTTTTAATTCCTGAAATGCATAAATTGAAAAACAAGCAGCGGTAATTGAAAGTTTGCTTCCTTTTTTTATCTCAACGGACAAATCATTTTTGAGCGTTTTGGTAGTGTTGTTAATAAGTTCCATAAATAATACCTGACTTTGCAACTGAAATATTACTATATTTGAATTAAACGTATCGCCAATTGATGTAAGTTTTGTATATATTTTATCACAATTTACCTGCCATTTCAATGCTATTCGACTGAATTCTTTTTATAAAGAATTTGTATTTTGATAATTTAGTGGTGAATCGTGATGAACCTACATTGAATTATTTACTGCTTGAGATAGTATCAATAGAAGGCAGGACTGAATCGGGTGAATTGCGTTCAATTTATCCATCGTGAAAGATAAATATGAAGAATAAAAGGGTACACTTTGATGTGTATCCTTTTTGCGTTGAGAGCTATGATTGAGTTTTATGATTAGACATTTACGGGCAAAATAGTGTGTGAAAAATTTTGCTAAAGACTTGAATTGTTGGAATATATATGTTACAATAACAATACAGTCATCATCATTCTATACCGCTTTTTGTGAGAGATTTAAATTTAAACCATTTAAGTAGGCATAAATGCCGAAAAACCATTTTTTATTATTAAACTAAGAAAAAAGTTTTTAAAACTTTTAACGGAATCTTTAGAATTCCTAATCGGAAAAAACGTGAAATTAAGCTCAAGGGGGTAGTTTGCCCTTTTTTACCTTGAGAATGACAAAATAGAAGAAATACATACGCAAGATATTTGCATGTGTTGAAGATTATGAAGGGTACAAATTTTATGATTTGTACTTTTTTATTTATGAAAATGCAGAAGCAATTCGTATGGTCAAGAATTGATTTGTGACGGTGTCACATTGAGATATTTGAAAAAGAGAGATTGCAGTAAAAGGGGCAGTATGCCCTTTTAAATACTAAAAACAGAATATTGTATATAAAGAGAGTACAATCTTTATTTGTACTCTCTTTTTGTTTGCAAGATAATGCCACATCCCGACAGCCGTGTTAAGGAGGCGATAAGAAAATAAAGAACGACATCAAATTAAGATGTTATTAACAGTGATAAAGTAAAAACATAGGTTGAAACAGACCTGATAACAGGTAAAAATGAACTATGTGTAGTTGCCTCACATAAAATTTAGGCAAACGCCCGTGATGTTTGGGCGCCGATTCAGTCGGCAAAAACATCAATTTAAAATGAAAGGAGTTTATATATGCAATATAAACTTTTGGTTTATACATGGCTATTGCGTTTTGTGGGCAATCATGAAAAGCGATGCCGCAATTACTTTATCTACTGAAAAATTTATTGAACAGATCAAAGCCGATACAATCGGTTTGGCGTTCACCAAGCTTCTTGAAGCAATGAATGTTTCAAGAGCTGATTATAGAGATGCGTACGGATTTGGCGAGGGAACTGTTGATCATATAGTAAACCGATATGATTTTGATATGAAACCCGTCACAATAATTCGTGCAGTTTTGGTGCTTAATGTCGATTACAGACTGAGCAAATTTCTGCTCAATAAAGCAGGAATTTGTGAGGGTAACTGCCCCGCATCAAAAATATATTGGAGCGTTTTAAAGAAAGTCAATTCTGATTTTATTCCGTATTACAGCAAAAATATAAATTTTTTCGAAGAAGTTCCGAATACGATTAACGAAATAAATCAGAGAATAGATGAAACGATTGATAAAATGCCGATTTCGGATAAAAAGAAGGTGGAGTATAAGAAAAAATATAGAATTAAAGATGCATTAGCTGTATAAAAAATTTTATTATAACACAGAATGCGAAAAAAGGGAACACAGTAAATCGCCTGTTGAATCTAATTTGCCGATGATATAATTTAGCTGTCATCGATGATAAATTATTTTTCGGAGGTAAAATTATGAATATCAATTTAGTTGAAATTGATGCCAACAAGACTGTCGGCAAAAACCCTGTACTTGTTGATGTTGCACCGTCATATGTCTATGAGAACGGCAAGAGAACAGGTGAGGTCAGCGGATTTAAATACACCGTTGCCTTGCCTGACAAGGCTTTTGAAAAGCTGACGGTCAAGATTGACGGCGAGTGCAAACTTGAAAAGCCTGATGACAGGCATTATCCGGTGGTCATCTTTGACGGACTTGAGATGCGTCCGTATTGGACTCCCGAGGGCTACAAGGTTTCTGCAACGGCGAAGAATATTCGTGCTGTCAATGCGGGAAAGGCTTAAACTGCACCAAATCAGTCTTTGCATGGTGTGCCTTAAGCACACCGTGCAGAGGC
>ENA-OOWH01001314-OOWH01001314.1-human-gut-metagenome-genome-assembly--contig:-NODE-1314-length-15402-cov-1.821529_pt1 | contig 15402 bp, 10 predicted proteins | sample MGYA00241576_ERZ501321 | MGnify/ENA primary metagenome ERZ501321 (study PRJEB25962, sample SAMEA2042733) | human gut metagenome | biome: human gut; feature: human-associated habitat; material: faeces... | reverse complement strand
GTATGCCCCAGCTCGATCGCAATAATGCCCCATCCCTTTACGATATCCCAGTAGAGGGAACGGGCTTTTTTTTGTGTGTTCATGAATGGATCTCCTTGTGGTTGAATTCTATTTTCTATAAATAATATTGATCGTAAAATCCCTGAAAATATATTTTACTATGGAACGGCAGAAAAGGCAAGAAATTGGAATGAGTGAAAACGGTTCTCATTTGTCCGGGTATAAATGAGCTTTGAATTGTCCATTCTAATGTATAGGTGACAAAACAAAAATCAAAACGATTCAACCGTTTGCGTTGATCGTCCATCATACGGAGGGAATGGAAATGCCGGTCTATAAAGTGGAAATCTGCGGGGTCAATACATCCAAGCTGCCTCTTTTAAGTAATGAGGAGAAAGAAGAACTGTTTCGCCGGATTCTAAAGGGCGATCGGGAGGCAAGAGAACAGTATATCAAGGGGAATCTGCGGCTGGTGCTCAGTGTAATACAGCGCTTTTCGGGCAGCCGGGAAAATGTGGACGATCTGTTCCAGATTGGCTGTATCGGGCTGATGAAGGCAATAGATAATTTTGATACGAGTGTCGGGGTGAAATTCTCCACATATGCCGTCCCGATGATTATTGGTGAAATCCGCCGGTATCTGCGGGATAACAGCAGTTACCGCATTCCGCGTTCGCTGCGCGATATTGCATATAAAGCCATGCAGGCAAAGGAACGGCTGGCAAAAAATGCGCAGAAGGAACCGACTCTCGAAGAGATTGCAGCCGAATGTGAGATTCCGGTGGAGGATGTGGTGTATGCCCTGGATGCCATCCAGACGCCCTTAAGTCTGTTTGATCCGGTCTATACGGATGGAGGAGATACGCTGTATGTGATGGATCAGATTTCGGACAAGAAAAACAAAGAAGAGCACTGGGTGGAGGATTTGTCACTTTCCGATGCCCTGTCACATCTGAATGAACGGGATGAGCATATCATCCGTCTGCGTTTTTTTGAGGGAAAGACACAGATTGAAGTCGCGGATGAAATTCATATTTCGCAGGCGCAGGTGTCGCGGCTGGAGAAAAATGCGTTAAAAAGTATGCAGGGGTATCTGCGTACATGATAGCGGTCTGTTGTAAAATGGTTTTGTTATTGCTATAATGTGGAATATACAAAACGGAGAGGAAAAGAAATATCCGGCAGTAGAAAATTGCATTCTTGCTTTTTGCGGTGTACTGTGCTATACTGTCAACCGTTGCAGAGCCCATAAACAGGGGATTGCACGAAAAATTACCGAGTGTTCGAGACCTTCCACTCGTAAAACAAAACTAAAGGAGACAAATGGATATGAGAGACAAAAAGGTAACATTTATTGTTCAGGCTGCTGTGATTGCAGCACTTTATGTAGTGCTGACTTTTGTAGCCAACGCACTGGGACTTGCATCCCACACGATTCAGGTACGCTTTTCCGAAGCACTGTGTATCCTGCCTGTTTTTACGCCGGCAGCGATTCCGGGACTGTGGATTGGCTGTCTGCTTGCGAATCTGCTGACAGGTGCCGTGATTTATGATGTCATTTTCGGAAGCATTGCCACGCTGCTGGCAGCGGTATGTACCTATCTGCTGCGCAATCACAAGATTGCATGCACATTTCCACCGGTTATTTTTAATATGATTATTGTTCCGTTCGTGCTGGTCTATGCGTACGGTATTCCGGCGGTATATTTCCACGGTGTGAATGTAACCATCCCGTTTAATGCCATTACGGTCGGAATCGGAGAGGTGATTTCGGTATGCGTTCTTGGAAGCATTCTGATGCGTGTACTTGCAAAATACAGAAATGTCATGTTCCGTGCCACCGCACAATAAAAAATTATATCTGATAGAAGGTTCTGGAAGTCCCTGCGAGAGCAGGGGCTTTTTATTTTAAGAAATTCTGTAAATAAGCCAGACAATTTTAAGAAAACCTTAATGTCATTCCAAAATAACGTATGTTATCATAAATGACAGGAAACCGTAAAGAACATTTATGGAAGGAGAAGATTATGAAAATAAGAAAGACAATCTGCAGTCTGCTTCTGGTATGCCTGGCATTTTTAGGCATATTTTGTGGCAGAGCAAATGTATATGCAGATCAGAAACAGGCATTGTCGGCAACGGTGACACTGCTGAAACAGGAAAAAGACTGTGTCGTGCAGGTAGAGACCAAAAACAGTGGGGCGGATTTTTCCGGAAAGGTGCGGCTGGTGTTTTCCGGTACAGACAACTCCAGCGGCTGTGCATTTGAACAGTGCCTGACATTGCCACAGAACGGAAAAAAACAGTATACAATGACCATTCCGTATGCCGATGTCAGCCAGACGCGCGGAAACGGAATCGTGGCGTTTGTCGATGAAAAGGGAAACGTTGTGGCAAGTGAAGCATTTGCCAGTATTTTTGGCAAAGAAAAGCGCGGTATTGGTGTGGGAGTGCTTTCGGATCATTATGATGCGCTTGGCTGGATGAGCATGAGCGGCCAGACCTATTATCTTCACGGAAAAGACCAGAATGTATATCTGACACAGATGGACGCGGATACATTGCAGGCGCAGCTGGATGAACTGTATTTTCTTGTGATTGATTCCTACGATGTGAGTTCACTTGGGAAAGAGAAGATCAAGGCAATCGAGAAATGGGTGAAAAACGGTGGATGGCTGCTGATTGGAACCGGAGAGCGCGGCAAAGATACACTGGGTGGTTTTGATTCCTCATTTATGGAGGTCAGCTGCAAAAGCGTCAGCAAAGTGGGAGAAGAAAATGAGGTATCGAAAGAAATGCAGCAACTGGGAAGTTATTCCGGATTTACCGGGATTGATTTTTCACAGATGCCGGTTGCAAAGCTGCAGCGGAACAATACAAATGCAAGTAAAAGCGAAGCTTATCCGGGGTGGGTGTATGCCTGTGGGGATGGTGCCATCGGTGTATGTGCCATTTCTTTTGGCGAAAAACAGATGCAGAAGGCTTCCACGGATCTGTGTTACGGAATTTATGACCAGGTGGCAGGATATTCCATGAGCTATTCCCAGTATGTCAATGACGAGGAATGGGGATGGAGTGGGGAAAATGCATTCGGTGTCATTGACCACCTCAATACGGCACTGGATTTTTCCTGGCTGAAAGTTCTGATAGTGGTCTATGTGATTGTTGTTGGACCGGTGCTTTATCTTTTTCTTTGCAAGATGAAAAAAAGAGACTGGTACTGGCTGGGGGTACCGGCACTTGGCATAATCTTTATCGGTGTGGTATTTATCGGCGGACGGAATTTAAAGCTGCATGAGACACGGGTTTATTCGGTGACCGCACAGCAGGCGGATGGAAAAAGTACCACCGGTATCACCACCTATTACAATGCGTATCATTCCGGGGTAAAACCGTGGAAAGTACGGCTGAATGATAATTACGCATATGGCGGTTCAGGTCTCAGTGAATCATACAGCATGGCATCTTCCGGCAGGGTATATGCAGACCGTTATCACTATTTGGTGGAATATGACAGGGGTCTGTCCCTTGGGGTAAAACCGCAGAGCAATTTTGAAAATGTCTATCTGTTTGCGGCAGGAACTGCCAAAGGATGCGGAAGCATAGACACCAGTGGTCTGGTGCTCACGCAGCAGAAACAGGGGGGAAGCATAACAAACAACACGTCCTATGATTTCCCTTATCTTGTCTGCGTGTCGGATGATACGGTCATGGTATTTTCGGATGTAAAAGCAGGTGAGACCATAACGATAGATGGGAAAAGTAAAAAACCACTGCTGTCCCAGCAGATTTCTTATTTTGATGATGTCTACAGCGTGTTATCGCAAGACAACATGAATGGAAATACATATTCGTATAAGCATAAGGATATGGCAGCCGCACTGTATCTGGGACTGTGCCAGATCTGGCGGCAGAACGATGTGTCGGGTACTGTTGTAGTGGAAGGAGTAACTGCAGACTACGGAAAAACCATAGAGAGCAGGTGCTCGGAAATTTCGTTTGGTTGTCTGTATACGATTGCCGGTCAGGAGGTGTCTCATGCTTCAAATTAGTCATTTGTATAAAAACTACGGAAAATTTCAGGCGGTCAGGGATCTGAACCTGCATGTGCCCAAAGGGGATCTGTTTGGCTTTGTGGGACCAAACGGAGCCGGAAAGACAACAACAATCCGGATGGTATGCGGACTTATGCCGCCGACAGAAGGAACCATTACGATCCATGGCGTGGATGCCCTGCTGCATCCGAAGGAAATCAAAAAGCAGATCGGTTATGTGCCGGATTTCTTTGGTGTGTATGACAATTTAAAAGTCAGCGAATATATGGATTTTTACGGTTCCATGTACCGTATGACTTCCAGGGAGATCGCCGCGGTATCCAATGATCTGCTCGAGCTGGTCAATCTGTCAGACAAAAAAGAGGTTTATGTGGATACGCTTTCCCGCGGAATGAAGCAGCGGCTGTGTGTGGCACGGGCACTCATCCACAATCCTTCCCTTCTGGTGCTGGATGAACCGAATTCCGGTCTGGACCCGCGTGCGCGTGTGGAGATGAAAGAACTTTTGCAGAATCTGCGCAGCATGGGAAAAACCATTGTGATCAGTTCCCATATTTTGTCGGAGCTGGCAGAGATGTGCAACAGCATCGGTATTATGGATCACGGGAAACTCGTAGAAGCAGGAAACATCGAGGATGTCATGGAACATGTTTTCGGTGGAAACCGGATCGTGGTTTCGGTTCACGGGGAGATGGAGCCGGCAGTGCGCATGCTTAAGGAACATCCCCAGATCCGTGTGGAATCGGTGGGAGAAAAGGAAATCCATATCTCGCATGCCATGAAAGAGGAAGAAATCGCGCAGTTGATCGCACAGATGATACAGAATGGAATTATCGTGACAGGATTTTATAAAGAAGAGGGAAATCTCGAATCCCTGTTTATGCAGCTGACAGGAGGGCAGGAAGATGAGAATTAATCCAATGGTAAAAAAAGATATTAAAGTACAGGCGCGCAGTATGCGGATCTGTTGGGAAATATTTGCTTATGAGGCGATTATGGCAGTTGTATTTTTCTTTGCCATGTTTTTGTTTTCCCAGCAGATGACCTATTCGTCTGCAAACATATACAGCAGCATTGTCTGGCTGTATCCGGCACTTGCGGTCACGCAGATTTTTATTCTGGGAGTGGTAGTCCCGGTGCGCACGGCTTCTGCAATTTCGGGTGAGAAAGAGCGGCAGACCTTTGATATTATGATGACAACCAGCATGACCGGATTTTCCATTATTATGGGAAAGGTGCTCACCGCGATGATCCAGAGCATGTTTTATGTGGTGGCAGGACTTCCGATCGTAGCACTGGCATTTGTCATCGGCGGACTCTCATGGGGCAATCTGTTCTGGTTTCTGGCGGTATCATTACTGGTTTCGTTCGTTTCTGCAAGTATTGGAATTTTGTGTTCTTCCATCTGTAAAAAAACGATCAGTGCCATAATTTTATCGTATGGTATCTATGTTCTGCTGTTTATCGGAAGTTTTCTTCCCTATCTGGTCACCTCGGTTGTCCGCTTGTCAGGTGGGGTACCGGAAAAATCCTGCTGGGTGCTTCTGGTCAATCCGGGCATGTATCTGCTTGAATTTTTTACCTGGAGTATGACCGGAACATCCGTGGCGGAAGAACTGATCACAAATTACGGGAAAACACTTTCTGTTTCGGGCATTGCCGTACATTATGGATGGATGGCCGTTTCCACGCTTTTATTTGTGGCACTGGCATTTGTCTTTCTTCTGATTGCGATGCGGCGGATCAATCCGATGGCAGGATATGGAAGAAAACATGCAGGGGGAAAGCAGCATGGATGAAAAAGCATTTCTGTTGCAGGAAATCCGTTACAGCAAAAGAAAACAGAACGTAAAAAAGTTCCTGCGCTATGAAAGCACAGGAATTGCCGCAGGTGGAACCATCGCCATGGTGCTGGAAGGATGTGCGGTGTTTGTCCCTTTTTATACGGTGCATGTGTGGGCTGTTTTGGCAGTTTTATGTGGTGCGGCAGCTGGAGGCATTTATACGGTAATGAAGAGATGTACCATGGTACAGGCAGCACAGCAGATCGACCGTTTCGGGTTTCAGGAACGGATCGTGACGGCATATGGGCGTATTGGAAAAGAGGGTAGTATCGACCGGATGCAGCGCAGCGATGCCGTGCATATGTTACAGGAAGACCATGCATGGAAAAAGGCGCGTGTTTGTCCGGACCGAAGGAAACTTGTGGCACTTTTTCTTTCCCTTGGGCTGGCGCTTGTTCTTTCGTTTGTGCCGTCCCCCGCGCATAAACAGGCGCAGCAGCGGCATGCCATCCGGCAGGAAGCCCGGGAAAAGGAAAAAGAAATCCAAAAAGTGATGGATGCCTTAAAACAGACAGACACCTCTTCCATGACAAAAGAACAAAAGAAAGCCTTGCAGGAACTGATACAGTCACTGGCCTTATCGCAAAAAGAAATGCAGCAGGCAGATACGAAGCAGGCACTGGCATCTGCCGGGCAGAAACTTTCCTACAAGTATGGACAGGCGGCACAGATTTCCGGGGCGGATGCCCTGGCATCGGTACTTAAAAATATCCAGGTGAATACCAATACAGGAAACCAGCTGGCACAGGGGGATGTACAAAGCACTACACAAAACACTACACAAAGCGGTACGCAGCGTGGGGAATCCACCCAGTCTTCGGAAACCAGTTCCCAGGATTCCGGGGATGGGGAAGATCCGGGCAGTGGAAAGGACGGAAGTGGAAGTGGCAATGGAAGTGGAAGCGGAACCGGCAAGGGGACAGGAAGCGGAAACGGAAGTGGAACAGGAAACGGAACAGGCAGCGGACGCGGAACCGGATCCGGAGAGGGAACACATGATTATGTGAGTGTTCCGAATAAACTCGGAAACGACAGCAGTATCACAAAGGACAAGGGGGATTCGAAGAATTCCGATTATTACAAGGCGAAGAATGGTCTGGCATGGAAAGGCGAACACGTGGATTTAGATTCCGTGGTCGGCGATTACACGAAAGAGGCCTACGAAGGCATTGCCAATGGAAAATACCCGGCCGGCATGGAAGATGTCATCCGGAATTATTTTGAAAATCTGAACTGATGGAGAGGAGATCTTATGACAGAATATGAAGTATGCCAGCAGAACACCATGGCATGTGAACAGGAAATTGCAAAGGGAATTATCGGACAAAAAGACGTCATCCGCCAGGTCATGCTGGCACTTCTGGCGGGCGGAAATGTACTCTTAGAAGGTATGCCGGGACTGGGAAAGACCATGCTGGTGCGCACGATCAGCCAGGTGTGTGATCTGAGTTTCCAGAGAATCCAGTTTACCCCGGATCTGATGCCGAGTGACGTGACCGGTACCAACATCATCGTAAAAGAAGAGCAAAAAAGTGCATTCCGGTTTGAAAAAGGACCGATTTTTGCCAATCTGGTGCTGGCGGATGAGATCAACCGTGCCACACCGAGAACGCAGGCCAGTCTGCTGGAGTGTATGGAAGAACGTCAGGTGACGGTGGATGGTGTGACGAGAAAGCTGGAAGAGCCATTTTTCGTTATTGCAACGCAGAATCCACTGGAAACTACCGGAACTTTCCCGTTGCCGGAAGCGCAGCTGGACCGTTTTTTGTTTAAAGTGCTGGTAAAATTTCCGGACCGGCAGGAATTGCGGGAAATCGTGGAACTGACGGAGGGAAACCATCCGCCAAAGATCGCAAAGGTCATGGACCGGGAAAGCCTGCTTGCAGCGCGCGCATGCGTTGCACAGATTCCGATTGCGGATGCCGTCATGGATTATATTCTGGATCTGGTTATGGCAACTCATGCAGACAATCCGTATATCCGGGAGGGGGCAAGCCCGCGTGCGGCACAGGCACTGATCCGCACGGCCAGGGCACGCGCGTTTATGGAAAACCGCCTGAATGTCTCGTTTGAGGACGTCAAATGTGTCGCACTTCCGGTATTGCGGCACAGGATTCTGCTCAGTTTCGATGCAGTATCGGAGGGGATTACGGAAGATGCGGTGATTGGGCAGATCTTAACAGAAAAGGAACAGGGACTGTATGCTTGATGCGGGAATTTATGAACAGCTGTCGCGGCTTGTGATCGCGATGAAACAGAAAAGCAGCCAGAATATGGCAGGAAACCGCAGATCCGTACAGAAAGGGACTTCTGCGGAATTTTCCGATTTCCGGGAGTATATGCCGGGAGATGATCTGCGCAGGCTGGACTGGAATGTCTATGCGCGGTCGGAGCGCATGTATATCCGGGAATATTTCGAAGAAAAGGAAGCAGTGGTATCGGTTATTTTAGATACCAGTGCATCAATGCACTATGGAAAAAAGAGCAAGGCAGAACTGGCACAGGATCTGTGCGCGGTGATTGCATTTCTGACTTTGCACCATATGGACCGGTTGGTGCTGTATGACAGCAGCCAGATGGGAACCCCGCTTGTGGTTTCCGGGGGAAAGAATGCACTGCCAAAAGTACTTGGATGGCTGCAGGCACGTACATTTTCGGGGACAGAGACGGATTCTTTTTCCGCCGTGCGCCAGATGCAGAGGCGTGGGGCGGGAGTTACCGTGATCGTCAGTGATTTTCTGACCGAAGCAGCGACAGATCCCACGCAGGATTGTCTGGAAAAAACGATGCAGTATCTGGACTTTACGAAACAAAGACCAGTGTTGCTTCAGACACTGTGTGCGGAAGAACTGCGTGTGACAATGGACGGTACGCGCAATCTGATAGATATGGAGTCCAAAGAAAAACTGCGCGTGACGATGCGTGCGGATGTGATTGCGCGTTATGAACAGGAACTGCAAAAGCTTTCTGTGCGGCTGAAAAAAAGTGCATCGGCTGCCGGAGGCACCTATATACTCTGTGATTCCGAAAAAGAGAGACGTGCGCTTATTTTAGAAGATTTAAGACCTTTGTTTGTCTGAGAAAAATTTGAGGATGGATTATGATATTTGAGAGTTTGTGGCCACTGGCATTTTTGCTGGCGGTTCCGGTTGTTGTGATTTTATATCTGCTTGTGCCAAAGGGGACAGACACACCAGTGTCTTCGAACCTGTTGTGGAAGAAGCTTTTTTATAATGAACAGTCTAAAACGTTCTGGGAAAAGTTTTTGCACAATCTGCTGATGTATCTGCAGATCGTGATCCTTTTGCTGCTTATTCTGGCACTGATGGCACCGTTTGTACAGCGTAAGGGTACAGGCAGTACGGACGTGGTGTATCTGATTGACACCAGCGGAAGTATGAAGCATCTCACCAAAGGGGGCAATACCCGCTTAGGGGAAGCCGTAAGTGAGATCAAAGAGCAGATTGCCGCTTCGGATGGGGCAAAAATATCCATTGTTACCTGTGACGGCACGGGAACCAATCTGCTTGCCGTCCATACTTCCGAAAAAAAAGCACTGTATCGGACGCTGGCAGACATCAAGGGCACGGACACAGCCGGATCGCTTTCCGATGCACTGGCAACCGTACAGACTGTGCAGAAAAAAGACAAAAAGAATGATCTGGCAGATGTCATCGTCTATACCGACGGCATAGGGGCAAAACAGACGAAAAATCTCAAAAGTCAGCTTCAGGCAACCATCCGCGTGGTGGGAAGTCCCGTTTCTAACGTGGCGAATACGTTTCTGTCCTGCACCAAAGACAGCAGCGGGGACACGTATACGGTTGCATCAGGCGTGACAAATTACAGCGATTATGCGGTAAATATGGAGATTACGCTGTATGAGGGAAAGAAAATTCTTGAAGTGCGTACACTTTCCCTTGCCGCAGACGAGACGTATACCTGCCTGTTTAAACAGGTGAACTGGGGAAACCAGCCGCTGCATACCGAACTTTCCGCAGTGACATTTGCCGGCAGCAGCCAGAAGGATTCCTTACATGAGGATAACTGTGCCTATGCACTCAAAGACCAGGTTTCCACGAGCAAAGCCACGCTGATCGGGGAAGGAAATACCTATATCGAAAAAGCGTATCTTGCCGTGACCGGAGAGAATCTTTCCAAGGCAAAAACAACGGATGCACTTGACCGTGACGATCCGGGGATTTGTATTTTTGATGCGGATACGGCAGTGCAGGAATCTAATCAGCAGAAGGCGCGGATGATTTTTGCCAAAGAGGGAAAGAACGAGGAAAAAAATGTCAGCCTGTCCGCCAGCGATACCGAACTGACTTCCGGAATCCGGGACTTTGCGCTCGGGGTAAATCAGACGTATGTGTATGATCTGCCGGTCTGGGCCACGGGCTTTCTGTGGAACGGAAAGCAGTGCGCCGCATACTACGGGGAGCATGACGGAATCCGGGAGGTGGTACTTGGATTTGACCTGCGGGAATCGGATTTTGCCCTGCAGCCGGAGTTTCCGGTATTTATGAACCATGCGCTGCACTATCTTGAGGACAGTTCCCTTCTTTCCCAAAACGTCTATGATGCCGGAGATACCGTGCAGTTTCATGCATTAAACGGTGTGGACGTGCAGCAGATTGCAGCACCTACCGGTCAGGCAGGACTGTTTACCGTAAAAGCGGGCGACAGAAAGGAATCCTATATTGTAAAATTTGCATGCAGCAGCCAGTCGGATGGACGGATCACGGCAGGCGATTCCGGAAGCCGCAACACGATGCAGCGGCAGCTTGTGCGAAAGCAGATGCGCAATGTCATCCTTATCCTTGTGCTTCTTCTTATGATACTGGAGTGGATCTGTTATGTCCGGCAGATGCGTTACCGTGGGCGGTTTTATCTTGCGGTGCGTCTGGTGGGGCTTGCCCTTTTGGTGCTGGCTGTCTGTGGAATTTCGGTGCCGCTTTCCCACGCGAAAGACACAACCGTTTTTCTGGTTGATCTGTCGGAGAGCAATGCCGCAAATCTCACGCAGATGGAGCAGTATATGAGCCGGCAGGTCAAAGACATGCCAAAGAACAATCAGTATGCCATCGTAACGTTTGGAGCCAATGCGGTTGTGGAACAGTTTCTGACCAGTGAGAAACACAGTTTTCAGATTCTCTCGGCACCAGAGGCGGATGCAACCAACCTTGAGGAAGCCGTTTCCACAGGACTTTCCATGATCCCGGACAATGCGGCAGGACGGCTTGTGGTGCTTACGGATGGAAAGCAGACAAAGGGAAACATCGAGCATACGGCATCGGCACTGACGGCAAAAAACGTGCAGCTGTATTCGGTTCTCTATGAAGATACAAAGCAGGGGAGCGATGCCTATATCGAAAACGTGGAAATGCCGGAGTATCTTTATCCGGGTGATTCCTATTCCATGACGGTAACTGTGGAAAGCAACTATGAGACCGATGCGAAGCTGCAGCTTTTGCAGGGAACGGAGATGGTCAGTCAGACAGGCGTGCATTTAAACAAAGGCAGCAACCGTTTTGTTTTGAAACAGAAGGTAGTCGGTACCGATGCGCAGCAGTATACCGTGCGCGTGAAGGCACCGAAGGACACCTGTGAAAAAAACAATGATTATGGTACGTATGCGACGGTGGATTCCCTGCCAAAGATTCTGCTTGTATCTGGAATGGGAGAGGACAGCACACCGTTTTTAGGACTTTTGGATGCTGCCGGATGCAATTACCGGCAGTCAGTGCACCGGATACTTTAAAAGAGATGCTGCAGTACAAGAGCATCATTCTGGAAAATGTGTACCGGACAGATCTGCCGGAGGGCTTTCTAAAAAATCTGAAAACTTATGTGAAAGACTACGGATGCGGTCTGGTGGCATGCGGCGGTGAGGACAGTTTTGCACTGGGCGGATATCTGGATACGGAACTGGAGAAACTTCTTCCGGTCGATATGCAGCTGCGCGGGGTAAATGAGAAACAGAATCTGGCAATGGTCATGGTGATTGATCATTCGGGCAGTATGTCGGAACAGACCGAAGGAGGCACCAATCTGGATCTGGCGATCGCGGCTGCCAAAGCGGCTGTGGATCAGCTGGATACGAAAGATGAAGTCGGTGTGGTAACCTTTGATGATGGTTACACCTGGCAGGTGCCGCTGGAAAAAGTGAAGGATAAAGACAAGATCCATCAAAGCATCGAGACGATCAGCGAAGGCGGTGGAACGACCATCAAACCGGCCGTGCGTGCGGCACTAAATGAAATCAAGAAGAGCAAGGCACAGCTAAAGCATATTGTCCTTCTGACGGATGGACAGGGGGAAACCGGAAATTTTGAAGATATCATCAAGGACTGCAAGGATGCCGATGTAACTCTTTCCACGGTAGCGGTTGGAGAGTCGTCTGACAGACAGCTTCTGGAACGACTGGCAACGCAGTGTAACGGCCGCTATTATTATTCCGATATCTCAACCGATATCCCGAAAATCTTTGCACAGGAAGTATTTTTAAATGGAGATACCTATTTGCAGAACGGACAGTTTTCACTGAAAGGAAACAGCAGCAATGCCATCACGAAAAATCTCTTTGCCGATGGCTGGCCGCAGATCAAAGGGTACGTGAGTGCCTCTCCGAAAACCGGAGCCAATGTGCTGCTGGCATCTGCCGAAAAGGATGACCCGATTTTGTCTGTCATGCAGTATGGACTGGGGCATACGGTTGCGTGGAATACCGATGTGACAAACCGCTGGACCGCCGGGCTGGCACAGCAGAATGATTACGTGCAGCTGTGGAAGCGGATCATCGATTACAGTGCGGGAAATACAGCACTCGGCGAAGACCGTGTGGATGTAACTACCGTAAACGGAACAACGAAAGTTACCTATTATGCCAAAGACTACGCAGAGCAGACACAGGTGGAGGCTGTGTACACGGATCCGGATGGAAAAACGCATCAGGCGAAACTGACCGCAAGTGCGCCGGGAACTTATGAGGCACAGCTGGATACGACAGTCTCCGGTGTCTACAATCTGAGCGTGCAGCGGAAAAACGGCAAAAAAATCGAAAATGCCCTGACCACCGCAGCCGTGGTACAGTATTCGCAGGAGTACAAATTTGCGCTGACAAACGACAGCTTTTGTGCGTTCATCAAACAGTATGGAAAGATGCTTTCCCCAAAGAAGAATGTATGGAAGAAGTTAAAAGCTTCCGGGCGGGCACGGGTTTGTCTGACCAATCCGCTTTTAATCCTTTTGCTTTTCGTATTTCTGGCAGATATCGCCATGCGGCGGTTTGCCTATGTTCCGCCAATGCCACACTGGACGAAGCCGGCAAAAAAAGCTATAATGACAAAAGAAAAAACAGCAGAAGACGGGCAGCCGGAGCCGGAAGCAGAAAAACCAAAGGAAAAGACAAAGAAAGCAAAACCGGAGGAAACGGCTTCCCAGGCACTCGATACTTCTGCGCTGTTAAAGAAAAAAGAAAAGCGGAACCATTCCGTTTAAAAGAAAACAGGAGTCATTATGCAATCAGACAGCAATTTACGAGAAACGTTACGGAGTATCGATCATAAAAGTTATCCGGCATACAAATCCCTGCGGGGAAGTTACCGGTTTGCAGACTATGTGTTATCCATCGATCATGTGCAGGGAGATCCTTTTGCGGCACCTTCCCATGTGCGCGTGACCGTGGATGCAAAGGCAGCGGCATTTCCGGAATATGCCATGAAAAATACACGGACGCGCACAGCACTGGCAGATGAACTGCTGCGCACGTTTGCCGCACAGATCAACCACTTTACATTTAAGGCGAAGGGATCGGGCAAGAGCGGCCTGATCTCGGTAACCCACTGCGGACAGGAGATTCTGACCCGGACAGCCTGTGAAGTGAACGAAAAAGAAATCACCGCGCGTTTTGCGGTAGGATTTCCGGCAAACGGACGGACGATCAATGCCAGGGAACTGGAGAAAATTCTGTTTACCTATCTGCCGGAATGTGTAAAGCATTCATTTTATTATAAGAATCTCGATGCCAGCAGAATCCGGGATGCCGTGGAACTGGCAGAAGACCAGCAGGCAGTCCGTGACCAGCTGAAAGAACAGGGGTTGGTTGCTTTTGTTGCCGATGATGCGGTACTGCCGCGGGAGAGTGGGATTTCCTCCCGGCCGATGAAACAGTCCGTAGCCTTTACCTCTCCGGAATCCCTTAGGGTGACGATGCAGCTTCCGCACAGGGGTGCGGTCACCGGTATGGGAATCCCGAAAGGAATCACACTGATCGTCGGTGGTGGCTATCATGGAAAATCCACACTTCTGACTGCACTCGAACTGGGCGTTTACAACCATATCGCAGGGGACGGCAGAGAGTTTGTGATCACGGATGAGACCGCCTTAAAACTTCGTTCGGAGGACGGACGGTTTATCAAAGATGTCGATATTTCCATGTTTATCAATGACCTGCCAAACGGAAAAGATACCCATCATTTTTCAACGGAAGATGCCAGCGGAAGCACATCGCAGGCAGCCGGGATCGTGGAAGGCATGGAGGCGGGAAGCCGCCTGTTTCTGCTGGATGAGGATACGTCTGCGACGAACTTTATGGTAAGGGATGCATTTATGCAGAAAGTAGTCAGTCCGGACAAAGAGCCGATTACGCCGTTTCTTTCCCGTGCGCGGGAACTGTATGAGCAGGCAGGAATTTCTACCATCCTGGTAGCGGGCAGTTCCGGTGCCTTTTTCCATATTGCGGATACCGTGATCCAGATGGACCGCTACAAGCCGGTTGACATCACAAAAAAGGCAAAGGCATTGTGCAAAGAATTTCCGATTTCAGAGGAAAAGCCACATCCGTTCGCCCTGCCACACAGTCACCGGATCATGGAAAAAGATAAAAACGGTGCCACAAAACGCAGGGATTACCGGAGCGGAGTCGTGCGCAAAAATGAGCCGGAGCGGTTAAAATTAAAAACCATGGGAACGGATGGATTTGCCATCGGAAAGCAGACCGTGGATCTGCGGTATTTAGAACAGCTGATCGACAGCGAACAGACTGCGTGCCTTGGCATGCTCTTAAAATATGCGGTCGAACACCTGGTGGACGGCAAAAGGACAATTGCCGAAGTCGTTGTACAGTTACAGAAAGAACTCGAAACGTCCGGCATGCGTTTTCTGGCAGAAAACGGTATCGTTTCCGGCGGTTATGCCATGCCACGGGTGCAGGAGATGTATTCCTGTTTTAACCGTTATCGTGTATAGAAAAAGGGAAGCACAGGAGAGACTATGAAAAGAATATTAGTTGTCGTTGACATGCAAAACGATTTTACGACCGGACCGCTGGGCAATGCAGAGTGTGCAGCAGTCGTTCCGAAGGTCGCGGAAGTGATAAAAACAGGCGTGTATGACAGAATCATTTTTACCCAAGACACGCACCAGAGTAATTATCTGGATACGCAGGAAGGAAAGTTTCTGCCCGTACCACACTGTATCAATTTAACAAAAGGATGGGA
>ENA-OOWH01001303-OOWH01001303.1-human-gut-metagenome-genome-assembly--contig:-NODE-1303-length-15471-cov-3.987351_pt1 | contig 15471 bp, 17 predicted proteins | sample MGYA00241576_ERZ501321 | MGnify/ENA primary metagenome ERZ501321 (study PRJEB25962, sample SAMEA2042733) | human gut metagenome | biome: human gut; feature: human-associated habitat; material: faeces... | reverse complement strand
AAAATCAAGTTCGCTTTGACTATTTATGTTGTCATTATATGTGGTGATTTTATGCAATTCTCCTATCTAATTTAATCTTGCATACGGATTCCGTATGCGACATCTTACGCTCAATGGTAGATATTTCTGAATCACGGAGGGTATGAGCAAATACCCTTTTGATAAATGTGGCTGTCTGCAAACGTGGCTTGCCAAATGCCTTACCTATATTCCAACCAAAGTGCATGATGTCAATGGTTTTTAATTGGGCATCAACCTTTATTTGCTCGACTTTGGGCATAGTATCTGATAAGTAATATTCTGTAATATATCCACATAGACGATTGAGGTCAGTTTCGCTAAGGTAGAGAACCAAGTTTTGTTTCGTATATGCGAGAACCTTATCTAATTTTTCTTGCGATGCTCGTTCCTTCTCAGCCATAGCGTTGGCACGGAATATCTCGTATTCTGATGGCTGATTGGATTCTGCGATGGGTATATTATTGATGGTAGAAGGTGTGGCTTCTTCCTTTGGAAGTTCTGTCACATCTTCATTGAGTTCAGAACACGAAGGGGTAGAAACTTCTTCTGTTGTGTCAGATTTAATTTCAATTTCAGGTTCAGAAATGATGGATTTTGAAATAATGGTACTTTCGGCAAGTTTCGAATGTTTCACTAGAGCTTCTACCACCACAGCCTTATTACGGTAGCCCTCAAATCTCAAAATGCATCTTTCTATTGTTGGGGAAAGGAGTTGTCTGAATGCCATTTGTAGATTGAGGTAGATAGCTCCTATGACAATAGAGCATACTATAAGAATAAGGTAGCTGCTGAACTCGTCCCAACCATAGTGAAGTACGGTCTGACGGGCTAAAACACCAATGATTGCGATTGTACCAAAAACAATCAGATGCAATGTTATATGTTCTATCTTTCTCTGTTCCATAGTGAGATGTATTAATCGTTTGTGTGCAAATATATAGGATTAATTTTTGAGAAAATCCATAGTTTTGCTTGTCAATGGGCTTTTGACGATATATTTCATCACTTTTCATCATGTTACATGCTTAATAATAAGCGTATTGCAAATTTCTTGTTTTTAGATGAAAATAGTTGGTGCAACAGACTTGTGTATCTCAAAAATAAAAATTATCTGCATCATTTGGGATAAACAATGCAGATAATCAATAGGGTATAGAGGTATAGTTTATTAGCAATACAATGTATGGTTTGTACCTTTGTTGAGATATAACAGGATGTTGTAATCTTGATTATGAGTAACTTTGTTTATTAACCATCTCCTGAATGCTGCAGAATGTCCAGTGTCTATTTGATAGGATAGAGCTATAATCATGTTGAGATTATATACATCGGCACTATTCCTATTTTCCAACTTTATACATTGGCAGATGTCATACTTCTTTAAGACATTGGCTTTCAATATTGCTTTTAAACGGGAATTGATTGATCCAACTGTTGTATAGAATAAGTCGGCAATCTCCCAAACGGTCATCCATACTTCTCCATCAGAAATATGGATACCATGTCCGTTGTTTGTTATGATTCCTCGTTTCATAGCTGTAATTTATTTCAGTGAAATCTTATTGGCTGTCTCTCGTTTCTTTACATTGACCAAATCTGCGTAGATTTGAGTAGTGGAAACGTTCTTGTGGGTTAGCATCTTTGAGACAGTGTAAATATCTGTGCCTAAAGAGATTTGGATAACTGCGTAGGAGTGACGAAATCCGTGGAAGGTTATCGGCTTCGTTATTCCTGCCTTTTTGAGCCAGTTCTTCAGCGGATAATTAATCATACTTCGTTTCAACCCTTTGAATACCTTACCTGTGTCGGGCATACCGCATAGTTCATAGGCTTCGTAGCTGATGGGGAGTGTCGCTTCCGTTTGGGTTTTCTGAGTTCTGATACGCAAGCAATAGCCTTGGTCGGGAGCAATGGCAAAATCTTCCCATTGAAGATTGAGAATATCGCTGATGCGTAAACCTGTCAGACAAGCAAACAATGAGGCGGCTTTCAGAACGGGGATGTCGCAAGGAGTGGCGGCAAGTTGTTTCACTTCGTCCAGTGTCAGGTATTCTTTCTTCACATCTTGTGGTTCAATCTTGTCAAGATAGTCATTGATGTTTTCTCGAAGCCATTTGTCTCGGTAAGCAATCTTCAACAATCCTCTGAAAGTAGAGTAGTAGCCGGATGCCGAATTGAGAGATATGGGACGATTGCTGTGTTTGAGCTGCTTGGCATTCAACAGGTACTCACGGAACTTCTTACATAAATCCACATTCACTTCGCCGAAGGTACATTGCCCTTTGACGAAGTTGTAGAAATGCTGATAGACAAACATCCATTTCTGGTCTTTGCTTCGGCACATCTTTTTGAAGTAGGCGAGAAAGTCGGCTTTCTGTTTGGTCTTGTCTAAGAAACCGAACTCTTCATTGATGAGCGATTGCACTCTGATACAACGGATAGCCTCTGCCTTGTTTAGCATATCGTTGTTGAATTCCCGTTCCATTTCATTTTTAGGATGGGCATAGATGTAGATGCCGAGATATTCCCGACGGCTCATCTGCATGGTTTCGGGGTTACGAACTGCCGGATAATAATCCAGATACAAGGAGATGCGATTATTCCGAATCGCTCTCTGACGAACTGTTACTTTTGTACACGTGTGTGTCATACTGTTTAATATTTAGAGTTTTACATTTGTTTGGTGCAAAGGAATAAGGTGATTCAATGGTGAGAACATTCATCGATAAATAACTTATTCAATTTTTGGGGCTGCAAGTAGCTTATCCAATTCAGGTTTGGAGATAAGCGTGTATTTGCCCTTCTTGACCTTTGGGATATTATGATATTTCGCATAATGATAGAGTTGGTCACGGGTAAGATTGAACTTCTCCATAGCTTCGGCTACCGTATAATACTGAGGTTCTTCGGGTACTTCCACTCCTTTGGCTATATCGACATGTTTCTTGGAATAATACACCATGATACCTTCTTTCTTCTTTGGAATGGCATTCTTAGAAACGAAAGTGTAGATAGCGGATAAGGTCATGCCGAATTTTTCCTGCATTTCTTGTGTACTATACCATTCATTGATGTCTGGACTCGGGGCTTTCTTGGCAAAGTAAGCGTCCATGTGCTTCTTGCTCCAGTAGGTCTTGCCACGATTGAAAGTGCGAGGAATGTTGTTCTTCTTGGCTACCGCAAATATCCATGATTCATTTACATGATATTTCTCTTTGACTTCGGCTGTGGTGTAGAAATCGGTGATAGGAATAGTGTCCTTCGGATGTCGTTGTTCATAAGGACGAGCTTCTACCATCCGGTCAATATCTTTTTTACGGATAAAAGACAACCTGCTACTGATGCGGAATGCTTGCAGCTTTCCGGCATATACCATTTTATATACGGCTTGTTTACTCAGCCCTAATAAAGTCGCAGCTTCTTTGAACGATAGATATTCTTTATCCTTGAAATCGGATATGGGTTGTTCACTGATGATCGTTTGGACTTTGGTTTCTACTTCTTGTATTCTCTTCTGCCGTACCGTTTCTTTGTATGCAAGATTATTGCACCGATGAGAACAGAAGCGTGTTGTTAGCTTTTGGGCATAAAATGTTGTGCCACACCACTCGCATACCTTTTTGATTTTCATTTTACTTGTTGCCATATTCGTTACTTTTTAGAGGTTTATTTCTCTTGTTATTTCTCCATTTTGTTCAACTATCGTCAATCATAGTCAACCACAGTCAACTTTCTCCACGACCTTTCCGACCTAAAATCGGAGAGTAACAAGCGAGTAACAAATACGGTACAAAAATGAGCTGAAAAAGCCCTATAAACGATAACCATCGCTTATAAGGCTAAAAAGAAAGGCGCTCAAAATTAACGCCTTAATAATCATTGATGATATATGCTAATCGCTGGTAATCACTACCTACTTACCGATGCAGAAATGTTCGAAAATATTCCCAAGTACCATATCGTTCGTAACTTCCCCTGCAATATCGCTTAGATGGAAAATGCATTCGCGGATATCTTGTGAAACAAAATCTCCGGATAGATTTTCTGCTAGTCCTTGTTGGACCCGGTGGATGGCTTCCAAGGCATGGGTCAAAGCCTCGTAGTGGCGTATATTCGTGACAATGACATCGTTCTGGGTAACCGTGGGCAGGTTAGCGGCAGAGATTAGCATTTGCTGAAGCTTGTCGAGGTTGGTACGTCCTTTGGCAGAGATGGAGATGCATTGCACATTAGTAGCGGCCACGGTGAAACTGGAGTTGGGGATGGTTGAGGCATCTTGCACCAGATCGGTCTTGTTAAATACGAGAATGAGCCGTTTCCCTTCGCAACGGGGAAGTATCTGGGTAGTTAGTTGTGGTATCCGTGAGACGGCATTCGTGGCATCAACTATCCAGAGCACGATTTCCGCCTGCTCCAATTTCTGGAAGGTTCGCTCAATTCCTTGGTTCTCGATGGTGTCGTTCGTTTCGCGTATGCCTGCCGTATCAATAAATCGGAAAGTTATCCCACCAAGATTGACTGTGTCTTCTATCACATCGCGGGTTGTCCCGTGTATGTCGCTTACAATGGCTCGTTCCTCGTTTAGTAGTGCATTCAACAGGGTGGATTTACCAGCGTTCGTTTCGCCGATGATGGTTACGGGCACGCCGTTCTTGATGGCATTGCCTACACTGAAGGATTGTACTAAACGGGAAATTACCTGCTCTATGCCGTCTGCTAGGAGACATAGCTCGGAGCGGTCTGCAAATTCCAGTTCTTCGTGGTCGCTGAAGTCCAGCTCCAGTTCTATGAGTGATGTGAAGTGCAGCAATTGGTCGCGTAGTGAGGCCAGCTCTTTACTGAACCCACCGCGCATTTGGCTCATGGCGAGGCGGTGAGTGGCGGCAGAGGTGGAGGCGATGAGGTCGGCCACGGCTTCGGCCTGGCTTAGGTCCATTTTGCCGCCCAAGAAGGCCCGTTGCGTGTACTCACCGGGAGCGGCCAGGCGGCAACCATTGCCGATGAGCAATTGCAACACCTTCTGAAGAATATAGCTCGAACCGTGGCACATGATTTCCGTGCTATCCTCGCCCGTGTACGAGTGGGGGGCACGGAATAAGCTTACAAGTACTTCGTCTATGATGTTTTCTTCTTCATGGATATGACCGAAGGTAAGTGTGTATGGCTTGGCATCCTTCAGCTTCTTCCCCTTCCGGGCAGGGGTAAATATGCGGGATGTTATCTCTATGGCATCCGGTCCGGAGACACGGATGCATCCTATGGCTCCCCCTTGGGCGGTGGCTATGGCACAAATGGTATCTTGGTTCATTTTATCCGGCTTATTTTTATTCAGCAAAGATAATGGTTTCTTTACAAAAAAGAGAGATGGTGATTCAACTTATGGGCTTTTATCGTAACTTTGTGCAAATCGATAATGGATAGATGCTTATAAAGCCTAATCCGCCTCTGTGCCCATTGTGGGTATAGCAGGACATTGCTACACTATACAGACCAGCAACGGGCACGTCAGGCAGGATGTGATGAAGTCATTACTAAACCCTACTCCTAGGATTGGCTGAAGGAAAGGGAGGAGCATTTCTTGAAGGATACTTAGATACGGTCGAGTACTGTTTTGATAAGAGTATCTATCGTATTCTTGTATCCTGTGTTAGCTTCTTTTATCAGGCGGTTGGCAATGACCATGCATACCGTCATGGCCTTGTGCCCCATCAGACGGCTCAAGCCTGCCAGGGCAGAACTTTCCATCTCGAAGTTGGTAATACGGTAGCCGTTGTATTCAAATTTTTCAATCTTCTCATTCTGATGTGGGTCGGCAAGCGGCACGCGTAACTCGCGTCCTTGAGGTCCGAAGAAGCCCCCGGCGGCAATCGTTACGCCACGTACCATGTCGTTTTGTGCGATGCGGTCTATCAGTTCAGTGCTTGCATCAATGACGTAGGGGGCAGGGGCACACATGTTGCCGGACCATCCCATATGGTTGAGGAAGGCACGCTCCATGGGTAGGTCGCACACGGAGTTGCGTCCGGCATAGAAGTTGAGCAGACCGTCGAAACCGATGGATTTTTCAGAACATACAAATGTACCCACCGGAGTGTAGGGTTGCAAGCCGCCGCAGGTGCCGATACGTACCAGCTCAAGGCTACGTAGGCGGGGCTTTTCTTCGCGCGTCTCGAAGTCGATGTTTGCCAGGGCATCCAGTTCGTTCATCACGATATCGATGTTGTCACATCCGATACCGGGGGGAACCACCGTAATACGTTTCCCCTGGTAAGTACCGGTGATAGTCTTGAACTCGCGGCTTTCCACTTCACATTCCTTGTTCTCGAAATGGGAGGCAACCAGTGCCACCCGTCCGGTCGCCTACCAAGATGACTTTGTCTGCCAGCCATTCGGGCTTTACGTGAAGATGAAATACAGAACCGTCTTCATTGATGATCAGTTCGGAAGAGGCGAAATATTTCTTCATATGCTTGAGGCTTTAATCTTTTGTTTATAAATAGAAACGCCGGGAACCGATTCTTGTTCACCGGTTCCGGCGTTTCGTCAGTTACTTTCCGGGTTATTTACTCAACGGCTGGCTGGTATTGCCCGTCGTCGGTTTGGCAATGTTTTCGCGCATGGAAGTGTCGGCTTCTATATTCTTCATCCGGTAATAGTCCATGATACCCAGATTGCCGTTGCGGAATGCTTCGGCCATGGCCTTGGGTACTTCCGCTTCTGCCTCGATAACTTTGGCACGGGCTTCCTGGGCTTTTGCCTTCATTTCCTGCTCTGTGGCTACGGCCATGGCGCGGCGTTCCTCTGCCTTGGCTTGAGCAATGTTCTTGTCGGCATTGGCTTGGTCTATCTGCAGGGCGGCACCGATATTCTTACCTATGTCAATATCAGCAATGTCAATGGACAGAATTTCGAATGCTGTTCCGGCATCCAACCCCTTGCGCAATACCAGTTTGGAGATAGAATCCGGATTCTCCAATACAGACTTATGATTCTCTGACGAACCGATGGAAGACACAATACCCTCGCCTACACGGGCCAGAATCGTGTCTTCTCCGGCACCTCCCACCAATTGGCGGATATTGGCGCGCACCGTTACACGAGCCTTGGCAATCAGCTGGATACCGTCTTTGGCAACAGCTGTCACGGGAGGAGTGTCAATTACTTTGGGGTTAACGGACATCTGTACGGCTTCGAATACGTCACGGCCGGCAAGGTCGATGGCGGTTGCCATCTGGAACGGCAGCTCGATATTGGCTTTAGAGGCGGATACCAGTGCGTGTACCACCCGCTCTACGTGACCTCCGGCAAGGTAGTGCGCTTCCAGTTCGTCGCGCGTGATGTTTTGCAATCCTGCTTTATGAGCTTCAATCATGCCGGGCACAATGATATAAGGAGGAACATTACGGATACGCATCAGGAAAAGTTGTACCAGCGAGATGTTTACTCCCGATACTTTGGCGGACAGCCACAAGAAGAACGGTACATAATGGAAGAAAAGTACCAGGAAGATAATGCCTCCTATAATGAGGAAGGCGGTTAAATACATTGTGCTTGGATCCATGAGATTAAATATTAATTGTTAGTTATAAATAGGTTGATTCCTGAAATTTCACTGCTTGAGCCGTTCCACTAAGAGGACTCCGTCGGCAATACGGTCTACGATAATCGGAGTCTTTTCGTTCAGGAAGCCGTCTGATGACTTTACTTCCACGATGTCTCCGTTGATTTCGGCATAGCCGATAAGAGCCAGGCGGGTAGTGGTTACGCCTATATCACCTACCTTGACTTTTTCCTCGGCACTACGGTCTACTTTGGAGGTGATGTTTTTTTTCAATGCAATTTTGTCGAGTGTCTTGGAGCGCATGAACCATACCAACGAGCCGATACAAGCCAGGGCAGATATGATAAGCGTAATGACACCTGCCGTGGTGCCCATATAGGCAAAAGCATAGTAGTTGGCAAAGATGATGCAACCTCCTGCCAGAAAACCGGCAACGCTGATGCCCGGAATTACGAATAATTCCACTAAGAACAAGATTACTGCTCCTATAATCAATGAGGCGATAATGAGTATATCCATAGTTGTCTTTATTTGGTGGCTTGTTTTTCCAGGTTGCGCACTTGAATGGCAGTTTGCTCCATCTCAGTGGACAATTGTCGTACACGTTGCTCCAGGTCGAGGATGGCGGCGGACATCTTGTCCTTTTCCTGCTTGTTGGCTCGGGAGTATTCCGAACGCATATCTTCCAGTTTCTCCTGCAGTTGTTTGTAGCTCTGCTCCAGCTGATTGTATTTGCCATACGAGGCTTTGGCCTGCGGGGAGCGGAAATCGTCCAGCTGGTAGTAGGTGGAGTGGTCGTCAATGATGAATTGGAAATCATGCTTCTTGGTGGTCCGCGGCTTTGCGTTGGCAGCAGTCCGAAGCCTTTCTTGGGCGGCCTCTACCGCATCGGTGTCCGTCCATGTGTCCTTGATAGAGTGAAGTTGCGCCAATGATATCATCTTGTCCGGGTCCATCCCTTCGTAGTTGTACACTTGCTTGGATGAGTTGGGAATGAATACATAGATGCACACTTTGCCTTCGGGCTGGTAGCGGTCGGAGGCAAACCATCCCAAGTCGTTGAATTCGTCAATGACGTACATATAGTCGTTGTAGGGCGAATTGAACGGCATGCCCACATTTTCCGGCATCAGATAGGAGTCGGTATTCGTATTGTAACGGGTGACGAAAATATCATATCCTCCCATCGAGCCAGGGCCATCCGAAGCATAGTAGATAGTGATACCGTCCGTAAGTACATAGGGATAGTCTGCATTCATGGCCTCGTTGATGCTTCCGGGCAACAAGCTGCCATCACTCCATTTGTCCAGCAACTTGTTGCGCGAAAGGATACTGAGGGTGCTGTCCGGTTGCATTTCGCTATAATATAGCTTATTGCCCAGCTCCGTTTCGTATACCGTTCCGCCTTCCTTACCGGAATCATTGAAGTAGGTGTCGTACATGAACAGCTTGCCCGATTCGGGGCTGATTTTGTATGCATCCAGGAATTTTTCCTTGTCTACCACAAAGCTGTCGATGAAGCAGACCTCTTCCACGCCTTTCAGCATGCGCAAGTTGGATTTGCTTTTTTCCAATAATTGTTCGGCCTCTTCGGTGGAGCGTTTTCTCTTTCTCAGGTCGGAAATGTAGGTCTCATAAGTCTCGATGGCTTCTTCGAACCGATATAAATCATTGTATGCCCGGGCCAAATAGAGTTGCCCGCTGGGGACGCGTCTCTTGACGGCGCTTTCCAGGTGTTTCAAGGCTTCTGCGGGTTCGCCGGTTTCCAGGCAACATACACCGTACCATAGGTTGTAATTTCCATTGCCAGATTGTGTCTTGACGAGTTTTTTGAAGGCGGGCTTGGCTTCTTCGTATTCTCCCTTCTCGTACAAGGCTTTGGCTTCTGCCAGGCTTTGTGCGGAAATTGTTATGCTCAAAAGGCCGAATAGAAAGAAAAGGATATATTTTTTATTCATATTGATACATGCTGATTTGTTCAGAAGGTCAAAAATACAAATTTATCGTGAATAAAGCTGGTTTCCGTAATTCTATTTTGTTAATTCTTCTTTAAATCGTTCTTTTGCCTTACTTTTGCAACCGGAAGAGCTATAATTCATAACTTATAACTCATAACTCGTATCAATGGCACAATTTACTGAAGAAGAAAAGATGTTGCGCCGCATAGACAAGCGGTTTAGCAAAGGTGTGGTGGAATATGGGCTGATAGAGGACGGCGATAAGATTCTTATCGGGCTTTCGGGAGGCAAGGACTCTTTGGCGCTGGTGGAATTGTTGGCACGGCGTGCCCGTGTCTATAAACCCCGTTTTTCCGTTGTCGCCGTACATGTAGTGATGAAGAATATACCTTATCAAAGCGATGTGGACTATCTGAGGGAGTACGTAGAGTCGTGGGGAGTGCCTTTTGTTCTCTTTGAAACGGAGTTTGATGCCACGACAGATACCCGCAAGTCTCCTTGTTTTCTTTGCTCTTGGAATAGGCGGAAGGCATTGTTTACCGTAGCCAAGGAGCAGGGATGCAATAAAATCGCGTTAGGCCATCACATGGATGATATTCTGGAGACCTTGCTGATGAATATCACCTATCAGGGAGCGTTCAGCTCTATGCCCCCCCGGCTGGTAATGAAGAAGTTTGATATGACGATTATCCGTCCGATGTGTCTGGTACATGAGGCGGATTTGATGGAGTTGGCGCAAGTGAGGGGGTATCGTAAGCAGGTGAAGAATTGTCCGTATGAGTCACAATCCAGCCGTAGTGCAATGAAAGGCATTCTGAAACAATTGGAGGAAATGAATCCTGAGGCACGCTATAGTCTATGGGGGAGTATGACGAATGTGCAAGAGGAATTGCTGCCTGCAATCATTAATCATTAATCACTAATCATTAATCACTATATGAAAGCATTTTATACCATTTTGCTATTGATTGTATCTAATATTTTCATGACGTTTGCCTGGTATGGGCATCTGAAGCTACAAGAGACAAAAGTCATCTCCAACTGGCCGTTGTATGCCGTGGTGCTGTTTTCCTGGGTAATAGCTTTGGCAGAGTATTCTTGCCAGGTTCCGGCCAATCGGATAGGCTTTTTAGGCAATGGAGGCCCGTTCTCATTGATGCAACTCAAAGTGATTCAGGAAGTAATCACTTTGATTATCTTTACGGTGTTCACAACGGTTCTTTTCAAGGGGGAAACGCTGCATTGGAATCATTTTGCCGCTTTTGTATGTCTGGTACTGGCGGTATATTTTGTATTTTATAAATGATGGGTTAATCGCATTTGCACATTATTTCATATACTTCTCCATTCCTCTTGTTAAGAACGTTTGAAGCTTTCCTTCTTCATCCGTATAAATGAAACAGGCGTCGATATCCGGATGTGCATCCGCCACGCGTTCTGCTTCTTCCAGCCCCATCACCATGAATGCCGTGGCATAGGCGTCTGCACTCATGCAATCTTTGGCGATGACGGTGGCTGACAAGATGCTGTGCTGTACCGGATAGCCGGTACGCGGGTCGATGGTATGCGCATATTTCTTTCCGTCTTTATAGTAGTAGTTGCGATAATTGCCCGATGTAGCCATGCCTAAATCCGTGACTAGCAGCACTGCTTGCAGTTCCTGGTTCACTGCCAGTGAGTCGTCTATCGGCTTGTTCAAACCGATGCGCCAAGGTCCATTTTGAGGGTTTTGCCCGTGAACAACCACTTCTCCGCCTATATCGACCATAAAGTTGCGGATACCCTTCTTCTTCAGAAGTTGGGCTATGACATCTACTGCATATCCTTTTGCCACAGCGCTGCACGAGAGCATTATACGCGGGTCTGTTTTCACCACTTTCCCTTCATCGGACAATTTTACTTTTTCGTATCCTGTCATTTCCAGCAGGCTGTCTATCATGGCAGAGTCGGGGAAGTTACCCTTCTTGAACCCAAATCCCCAGGCATTGGCAAGAGGGGCAACGGTGATATCGAAGGCACCATCGGTCTCCCGGGAGATTTCCATGCTACGTCGGAAGACGTTGGTAAAGAATGTGTCGGGCACAATGTCCTCGTTGCGGTTGATGCGCGTAATGGTCGCCGTATCATTGAAAGGGGACAAGGAACCGTCGAAACGTTTGAGTTCCGCTTCTATCTCCGCCTTCAGATTCTGGTCACATTGATAAGTCACTTTATATACCGTACCGAATATCAGTCCGTTATCCGTCTGATAAGGAGTGACTTGGTTGTGGCGGGCAAGTATCCAGATGGTTCCCAGTACCAGTAGGGCAATCCATAAAAAATTCCGTTGTACTTTCTTTTCCATATCCTATCTGAGTTTTTACTTTTTAATTAAAAGAAGAGATGCTCTATCAATATCTTGGTACCGATGATGACGAGTATAATCCCTCCCCAAAGTTCGGCGCGCAGTCTGCGGGCTATGCCACATCCGAAACGGATGCCGAACATCAGGCCGACCATCGACAAGGCGAATGATACAAAACCGATAATGCCGATGGGGGAAAGAATAGCCGAGAATTGCTTGATACCGAGGAATGCAAACGAAACACCTACCGCCAATGCATCGATGCTGGTTGCCACGGCCAGAGCGAGCACCACCTTCAGGCTGGTAGGGTCATACTCGTGCTTGCAATCTTCGTCCTTGAAGGATTCCATTATCATACGTCCGCCCAGGAAGGCAAGGATACCGAATGCAATCCAATGGTCAATACTTTCTATCAGGTGGCTGAAAAAACTGGCGCCTATCCATCCCAGCAGAGGCATCAAAGCCTGGAAAAAGCCGAAGCTGATGGCCATCACCAGCATAGGACGCAGCCGGGCGCGTTTCAATATAATTCCGCTGGCTATAGAAACGGCGAAACAATCCATCGCAAGTCCTACAGCCAGTAGCCAAATCTCTAACCCTGTCATAAGCCGCTTAAAGAGGTAGTTTATAAGTTATCGTATAGGTTACTCCCATCGTGTTGGAGCCATATTTCCCGAAACCGGGCACATACCACGGGTCACCGTATTCATCGGCCGAGGCGGACAATTTGAACTTGAAGCGTAGTGACCAGCCCATGTACAATGCCTTCCAGACGTGCGCCCGGATACCGACACAAAATTCCGCCCATTGCATGGAGCCTTTCATTCCTTTATGGTTATAGGGCAGGCTGCCTCCCCATATCTCGTCGTCCAGATTCGGATTGCCTACGATGCCACCGTATATCGGGTCGTCCAGTCCCAAGGCGTCTACATCGTACTTGAAGCTGCTTACACCGTAACGCAAGCCTACGAGTAGCATGTGTCCGTGCTGCTTCTTGTATAGCGTGTTATAGTCCATTCCTATGCGGAAGTAGGGGGCGTTGCTTTTGTAGTGTATGCCTTTGTCACTCCAGGTGTCCGTGGAGCCATATCCCAGTTCGGCAATAGGGAAGAAGCGGTTCTTGAGGTTTACGTCCACGGATACTTCGGAACTCAGGAAATCTCCTCCAAATACGGAACTTCCGATTCCCCACAAGTCCAAGCCGACGGACATGCCGTTGTATAACGGATAGTGCACTTCTTCTTTCGCGTCCTTCTTCTCCTTCTTGGGAGGTGCTCCCTGGGGGGGGACGGTAGGATTCCCGTTCTGCGCCCGTAGGGGGAGGAACATCAGCAGGCAGAGTGCCAGACTAATAGAATAACTTAAGATTTTCCTTTCCATAGATGCCTGCTTCATTGTCTTTGATGTATATCGAGTCCAGAGAGATGCGGGTGCACGTTACGTCTGTGATGGCCTGCTTCATCTGATAGCCGCAATCCATCGATAGGAAATAGGGGGTGTTGGTGTGGCGTATCACCATCGTGTCACTCTTATTCCGGCTATACTTGAATATCAGCTTGGTGGAATCCTCCGTATAGCGCAGTGGCAGGGAGATGTCGTGTACCTTCTTCTGGTTGTTGATGATGATGGAGTCGGTGCCGTATGCTGTGACGGTGAGCGAGTCGAGCGTGTCGTTCTCCACGTATTGGGTTTCGGGGTCTACTCTATAAAGAATGCAATTCACCATGGGGCGTGCCGTCATGGAGCAATCTGCCTCCTCCGAGCAGGAGATAGCTATGCTTATTATCGGGCAAAGGATAGCTCCGAGTATGACAAGTCTGACTAATTTTTTCATCGTTAAATGGTTTTCTCTATTTGATATTTGTTTCGTTCCGGGGCATTACGTGAAATCAGCTCTCCGAGGAATCCTGCCACGAACAGTTGTGTGCCGATAATCATGGAGGTCAACGAGAGGTAGAAGTAGGGAGAGTCCGTCACAAGGCGGTAGGGCATGCCATGGTGCATGTAGTACAACTTGCTGACACCCACTATGACCACGGCTATGAAGCCGAAGATGAACATCAGCGAACCCAGCAATCCGAAAAAGTGCATGGGCTTGATGCCGAACCGGGAAAGGAACCAAAGGGAAAGCAAGTCCAGATACCCGTTTACAAAACGGTTCAGCCCGAACTTGGTCTTTCCGTATTTGCGTGCCTGATGGTGCACTATTTTCTCGCCGATTTTCTTGAAGCCGGCGTTCTTGGCCAGGTAAGGGATGTAGCGGTGCATTTCGCCGTATACTTCTATATTCTTGACCACCTCTTTGCGATATGCCTTCAGTCCGCAATTAAAGTCGTGCAGGTTTTTGATGCCCGATACTTTGCGGGCGGTGGCATTGAACAATTTGGTGGGGAGGGTCTTCGACAACGGGTCGTAACGTTTCTGCTTCCAGCCCGATACGAGGTCGTAGCCCTCTTTGGTAATCATGCGGTAGAGTTCGGGTATTTCGTCGGGACTGTCCTGCAGGTCGGCGTCCATGGTTATCACGACGTCGCCTTGTGCTTGTTCGAAACCACAGAACAATGCCGGCGACTTCCCGTAGTTGCGGCGGAACTTAATGCCCCGTACCTTGTCCGGAGCTTGCGCCTGCAATTGCTCGATTACCTGCCAGGAACGGTCGGTACTTCCGTCGTTAACGAAAATCACTTCGTATGAAAAGCCGTTGGCATTCATCACCCGCTCAATCCATGCGAACAATTCGGGGAGTGATTCTTCTTCATTATATAGTGGTACGACAACTGAAATATCCATTGATGTATGATTTTTCTATTTTACAATTGAAATAACATTTCTTTTTGCTGTTCCGTCACTCTGCCGGAGCGTCGTCTTTCTTGCGTCTCATCACGAACAAGGCGGTGGGGAAAGCCAGTATCGAACCCCAAAATACATTGGACGATATCATCTGTAGCGTAATGTCGATAGGGCTGAGTAGTCGGGCTGTCTCCAGAGCTTCCTGATAGGTGGCGATGTACGAATCCATTCCCGGCATGTTGCTTTGGGCAAGCGTGTCTACCATCGTTTCGCACGTGTTTATCACATATCCGTGGTCTATGAACCTGAAGTAGATGTAGTGTGCCACGGCGGCAAGCAGCGCGGCAAACATATACATGAAAACGGTGAATACCCATGCATGCAGGAAGCTGATGCCGCCTCCGCATACCTGATTACGATACATCCGTGCATAATAATATCCCATAAAAGGTACGCATAGCGTGAGTCCCATGAAAAGGAAAAGTAAAAAAGGAACCGACAGCCCCACAGGAAAGAGTATGAACTTCAATATCCAGAAACCTCCCATATAGGTACCGAACAGCATTGCGTATCGTTGCATGTAACCTCTATTTTCTGCCATCTTTCTTAGAAATAATATGCAAAGGTACAAATATAGTTGGATTCAAGGGCAAGCCGATGTGTAGATTTTAATTTTTAATTCTTTAATTTTTCATTATTAATTAAAAAAGAAAAGGTGATACATTTCGTATCACCTTTTCTTTTTCTGAGCCTCTTGTCGGATTCGAACCAACGACCCCGAGATTACAAATCACGTG
>ENA-OOWH01001302-OOWH01001302.1-human-gut-metagenome-genome-assembly--contig:-NODE-1302-length-15481-cov-3.540581_pt1 | contig 15481 bp, 10 predicted proteins | sample MGYA00241576_ERZ501321 | MGnify/ENA primary metagenome ERZ501321 (study PRJEB25962, sample SAMEA2042733) | human gut metagenome | biome: human gut; feature: human-associated habitat; material: faeces... | reverse complement strand
CCTCGCTGGGCGGTGCACTGAACCGCTATGACGGCGACCACTTCGGAAAAGTGCTTTGGGTAAAGAACTATATCGGCGAACTGAATCCCGACCACGACTACTACCGCAACAACGCCACAAAGAATGACGGAAATATTTATCTGAAAACCAATTATGAACTGGTAAGCGGCCTCAGCGCCTACCTCGACCTGCAATACCGCCACATCAACTACAAGATAAACGGACTGAACGACAAGTACAACTGGACTGCCGCCACTCCGGGAATGCAGAAGCTGGACATCGACGAAGACTTCGACTTCTTCAACCCGAAAGCCGGACTGTCCTGGCAAATCGACCGCAACCACCGCCTATACGGTTCGTTCAGCGTAGCCCATAAAGAACCTACGCGCAACAACTACACCGACGGCTACTTCACCGAACATCCCAAGGCTGAGCGTTTGTTCGACTACGAACTGGGATATACCTTCGCCAACTCATGGATCCATGCGGGTGCCAACTTCTACTATATGGACTATAAAGACCAGCTGGTACTGACGGGAGAGCTGAACGAGATAGGCGAAGCCATGGCCAGCAACGTGCCCGACAGCTACCGCATGGGTATCGAGCTGATGGCAGGCATCCGGCTGGACTGCGGTTTCCAATGGGACATCAATGCCACACTCAGCAAGAACCGTGTGCAGAACTTTACCGAAACACTTTTTGAAAACGAGGAGGCCGGGTCGGAGGCATGGGTCATCAAACACGGGGATACCCCCATCGCATTCTCTCCCGACTTCATACTGAACAACCGCCTGGGCTATACGTTCAAGGGATTCGAGGCCTCGTTGCAGTCACAATATATCAGCAAGCAATACATGAGTAACGCCAAGCAAGAGGAGTGCACGCTGGATGCTTATTTCGTAAGCAACCTGAATCTGTCCTATACCTTCAAGTTGCCTAAAGTAAAGTCGGTAACCGTAGGGTGCACCATCTACAATCTGTTCAATGAAGAATACGAAAACAACGGATACGCAGGCAGCGGATACTATCACGACGACAACGGAGGAAAAGTCCGTTACAACTATGCCGGCTACGCTGCCCAGGCGGGAACGAATGTATTGGGACATATAGCAATCAATTTCTGATGGAACATACTCTTGAGATTATAGGCACTGTGGTCGGGATTCTCTATCTCTGGTTGGAGTACCGGGCAAGCATTTATCTTTGGATAGCGGGCATCATTATGCCTGCCGTCTATATTTTTGTCTACTATGATGCGGGGCTGTATGCAGACTTCGGCATCAACATCTATTATCTGGGTGCTGCCATCTACGGCTGGATGATGTGGAAGTACGGAGCATTTCTGCGCCGGACTATCTTGCGGCGGAAAGGTGCAGGACAGAAAGGAGAGGACACAAGAACAGAAGAACAAAAACTGGAACTTCCTATCACCCATATGCCGGCGCGCTACTTGCTGCCGCTTACCGCCGTATTCATCGCCGCTCTGCTTGGCATTGCCTGGATATTGATAAACTTCACGGACAGCAATGTGCCCTGGCTGGACTCCTTCACCACCGCACTGAGCATAGCCGGCATGTGGATGCTGGCACGGAAATATGTAGAGCAATGGTGGGCATGGATTGCGGTAGATGCCGTTAGCGCCGGACTGTACATCTACAAAGGACTTGATTTTACAGCCGGACTATATGCCCTTTACACAATTATAGCTATCTTTGGCTACTTCAAATGGAGGAAAATGATGAACAAGGATGAAGGATTAGAGATTAGGGATTAAGAAAGACATGAAAGACGAACTATCAACGAGCAACGAGCAATTATTAACTATTGATGCCGTAGTTTTGGCGAATGGGGAATATCCTGCAAGTCCCCTACCTTTAAAGATATTGGCGGAAGCGCCTTACGTGGTTTGTTGCGACGGCGGAGCGGACGAATACATCCGCCGGGGCCATACTCCCGACGTAATCATCGGCGACGGTGACTCCCTCAGTGATGAAAACCGCCGGAAGTTCGGACATATCCTACACCGTATCAGCGACCAGGAGACCAACGACCAGACTAAAGCCGTCAACTTCCTGCTGGCGAAAGGCAAACGCCGTATCGCCATCATCGGTGCCACGGGCAAACGTGAAGACCATACACTGGGAAATATCAGCCTGCTCATCGACTATCTCCGTGCCGGAGCCGATGTACGTACCTATACCGATTACGGCATCTTCATCCCCTGCCGGAGTACCCGCACCTTCCCAAGCCATCCCGGACAGCAAGTATCCATCATCAACTTCACTGCACACGGTCTGCATGGCAAAGGACTGGTCTATCCCCTCAGCGATTTCACCAACTGGTGGCAAGGCACACTCAACGAATGCACCAGTACAGAATTCACCATCGAGGCGGAAGGGGAATACCTGGTATTCGTCACTACTTCTTCGCTTCCGCCACTTCAACAAAGTACACGCTGATACAAATCATGGCAATGGCAGCGGCTTGCGTCCAACTGAAACGGTCTTGCCCCAAGGTGAGGGAAACAACGGTAGTCACCACCAGTATCAGATAGCTGTACATGGCTACAACCGTCGTCTTGAGATACTTCAAGCCCACCGGAACCAGAAAGTAACTGAGGTAAGTAGGGAAAACCAGCACAAACGCCAGCACCGCCCACGGCACCCAGTGCCACTCCCCATGCAAGGCATCCGTAAGCAAGGGTGCATCCCAGCCTATAATGGACGACACAATCAATCCCGTTACTGCCGCACCGCCAAAGATGTACTTCATCATCGTCACTACCCCGACCTCTTCCAGCAGTTTCTTGCTCACAATCAGGTAAACGGCAAAGACCAGCGAGCTCACCATACAGAGCATGTTGCCCGTAAACGCATCGTGCGCCAGGTCATCACTGCCTTGCGTAAGGATACACAACAACGCACCGCCAAAACCCAGCGCTATGCCGATTATCTTCATCAGCGTAGCCTTTTCGTGCAGGAAAAAGACAGATATCAGAAAGACCCAAATGGGTTGCATAGAGTTGAAGATGGCACTGGAAACCGGAGTCGTCTTGCTGATGCCCAGCAGATAACAGAACATGAATCCGTAGAGTCCGAAGGCTCCCAGACAGAACAGCCCTATCCGTTGCCGCTTTGTGGCCGGTGCCTCCTTTACAAACCAGCTTGTTATCCAAAATGCCACGGCAGCAAAGACACAACGCACCGTGACACCCGTCAATGCACCCAGCCACAAAGGGAGCAGAAATTTCAATCCATTCATATTCAACCCCGCCATGACGCGCGATGCAACCATACTGAGATTGGCTTCCAGTTTCTTATCTTTCATCAGCTTCGTATTTTTCCCCTCAAACAATTCATTACTTTGAAATGTTTTAGGAGAAAAAGGAGATAACACTATGGCAAAAGTTAAAGAAGAACAATCGTCTCAGCAAACAAAGCAAGTCCTCGCATTCTCCACCCGGCTACGCCATGACCTTAAGAAAGCCTGCCGGCAACTGGATGAGGGAGAAGGACAAGAGGACGTCACAATCAGTAAGGAGGTGAAGGCATGGCTAAACAAATAATCTGGTCGCCCCTCGCCAAAGAGGCGCTGAAGGGCCTGCTGATTTCCTCGCAAGAAAGAGATGGCAACAAACGGTGTGGCGGGACTCTGTACACCTTGTTCCAAAATGCATTGTACCGTGTCACGCTGAATCCGTTTATCGGACAGCCCACCGAAGCAGAGAACATACGGTATCATCCCGCATCCCGACTATACGCTTCTTTACCGGCACAGTCTCCGGAAGATTGAAGTGCTTGTGCTATGGAACAACCATCATAAGTTGGGCAGCATGATAGACCTCATCCGGGAAGAACCCGATACAGAATAAAGCAGCCAATCTTGTCAAGAGCAAATTTATGGAAGATTAACGGAACAGACGCATGATCGTCCGTTCATATAGCCGGAACAAACCATGTATCCGTCCCGAACATATCATCCGTTTATCCTCGACACACCATCTGTCAGCGCTGAACATATCATCCGAAAGCTCGGAGCTTTTCATCCGAAACATCCGGACTTTTCGTCAAAAACATCCGAGCTTTTCGTCAAAACCGCCGGGATTTTCCAAGCAAATACCTGCCATTCCGCTTGCTGAAGTGGAGGATTAAATCTGTAAAGCACCGGTTTAGTTTTTTAAACCCTAAGCTTTGGCTAATGAAGTGACGGAAGAACACAACAAAAAAGGAGAAGCGACGCCTCTCCTTTTATGCTAATTTAAAATTGAATCTGAACTAAGATTGCAGTTACAAAGATACAACATCCGAAAGGCAATGTCAAGCAATCCGGTGTTTTTCTTTACTGACGTCCCATTCTTTATACATGCATCAGATATTGCTTGAAGTCTGCAAAGTCCTTCGACATTGGCAGGCTCTTCTTCTCACCGCGCATAAAAGCCTGAAGCTTGGCAGGTATCTCTACCGCTTCACCGATAATCTTCTCCACTGTATCCTTGAACTTCGCCGGATGGGCCGTTTCCAAGAATACGCCCGTTTCGCCGGGTTTCAGTCCTTCGGCCAGGGCCCGGAAGCCGCAGGCTCCGTGCGGGTCGAGCAGGTAATGGTCCTTCTTCCACACTTCCCGCATGGTTTCGGCAATCTGCTCGTCGGTATAAGTGGCACCGCTGATTTCGGCAGAGATGGCGGCATGGCTGCCTCCGTAAAGGTCGAGTACACGGGCAAAGTTACTCGGGTCGCCCACATCCATCGCGTTGGCAATGGTAGCGATGCTGGGACGCGGCGTATAAACACCTGTCTGCAAATATTGGAAGAAGATATCATTGCGGTTGTTGGAAGCGATAAAGCGTTCCACGGGCAGTCCCATACGCTTGCCGAAGAGGCCGGCAGTGATATTGCCGAAGTTACCACTGGGTACACAAATGACGGCATTGTCTCCCTTACCGGCACGCTTCAGTTGAGCATAGGCATAAAAGTAATAGAATGCCTGCGGCAAGAAACGCGCCACGTTGATGGAATTGGCGCTGGTCAGTTGCAGGTGCTCGTTTAGTTCCCCGTCCATAAAAGCGGATTTAACCAAAGCCTGGCAATCGTCGAACGTACCATCGACCTCAATAGCCGTGATATTCTGCCCTAAGGTAGTGAACTGTTTCTCCTGGATTTCACTGACTTTTCCCTTCGGGTAGAGCACATAGACGTGTATGCCTTCCACACCGAGGAAACCATTGGCAACAGCACTCCCCGTATCACCGGAAGTAGCAACGAGAACATTGACTTGCTTCTTGCCCTCTTTCTTGATAAAGTATCCCAGCAAACGCGCCATGAAGCGACCGCCTACATCCTTAAAGGCAAGCGTCGGACCATGGAACAGCTCAAGCGAATAAATATTCTCCGTCACCCGGACCAGAGGGACATCGAAACTGAGTGTGTCATAAACAATCTGTTTCAGCGTATCGGCAGGAACATCCTCGCCAAAGAAAGCATCTGCCACGCGATAGGCTATCTCCTGAAAGCTGAGTGTATCGATGCTATCGTAAAACTCTTGTGGCAGAGTTTTGATTGTAAAGGGCATGAAAAGCCCCTTGTCTGCGGCAAGCCCCTTTACCACGGCCTCTTCAAGAGTGGCTTCGGGGGCTTGTTTGTTGGTGCTATAATATTTCATTGCGGTATTTTTTTATTCACCACAGAGTCTCACAGAATTCTCTATAAATAAAACCCCGTGAAACTCTGTGTTACTCTGTGGTGGAACTCATAAATTCATTAATAAACTCGTCTTCTTTCATCAGTCCGTAACTGCCTTCGCAGGCTGCCACTTCATCAAATGTCCGTACTTCGTCAGCCTCGATACCCGGATGCCAAATGAGGAACGGGATAGGTTCGGCCGTATGCGTACGGAGTTCGCAGGGAGTGGGATGGTCGGGCAATATGGAGATAGCAACGGGTTCCTCCCAATCCTTCACAGCCTCGTAGATAGGACCTACGGCACGGCTGTCCAGATTCTCAATCGTCATAATCTTCAAGGGGACGTTTCCTTCGTGACCGGCCTCATCACTGGCCTCGATATGAAGATAAACGAAATCGTCCGTCTTCAGTGCTTCCAGAGCGGCAGCTACTTTATTCTCATAATTTGTATTATACAGTCCGGTGGCTCCCTCTACCGCAATGCGGCGTAAGCCGGCATAATATCCGATTCCGTTAATCAAGTCGACAGCCGAAATAACTGCTCCTTTCTTTACTTGCGGAAAGGTTTCGGAGAAAGTAGGCATCTGCGGACGATAGCCGGGGCTCCAAGGCCAGATGCTGTTTGCAGGGTCCTTGCCTTCCGATATCCGTTTCAGATTCAACGGATGGTTCTTCAGCAGTTCCTGTGATTTAAGAATAAGATCATTGATAAGGTCCGCCGTTTCCTGTGCTTCCGGCACTAAAGGTTTCACCATTAACGGGCGGAAAGGCTTCAACGGGACATCGTGCGGAGGGGTGCAATCCAGTTCTTTATTCCCCCCCTTGATAACAAGCAGATGACGATACTGAACTCCTGTGTGGAAGCGTACGCGGTCATTTCCCAGCTTCTCTTGCAGATACTGGATCAGTACATCCGCTTCTTCCGTAGATATATGTCCGGAAGAGTGATTCTTCAGAATCTCTCCTTCCACACAAATCAGATTACAACGCATCGCCATTTCTCCCGGTTTCAGGTCTACACCGATACTGGCTGCTTCAAGCGGCCCGCGTCCTTCGTATACTTTCGGAAGATTATATCCCAACACGGACATATTGGCAACCTCACTACCCGGATGGAAACCTTCGGCAACAGTTATCAAACGTCCATTGCGTCCCATGCGGGCTAATTTATCCATATAAGGCGTCTTCGCATATTGCAGGAGCGTCTTGTCCCCCAATGACTTCACTGGCCAGTCGGCCATTCCGTCTCCCAGTATGATAATATGCTTCATTTTAATACCCCTTATTTAAACGTTTGCGATACTCATGATATCAGCGAATACTCCCGCAGCCGTTACTCCGGCACCGGCACCGTATCCTTGAATCATCATCGGATATTCTTTATAGCGTTCCGTAGTCAGCAAGATGATGTTGTTGCTGCCTTCCAGTCCGTAGAACGGATGGTTGGCACCCACCTCCTGCAGGCCTACAGAGGCTTTTCCGTCTTCCAGTTTGGCAACAAAGCGCCAATGTTTATGTTCTTTCTCCAATACCTGACGACGGGCTTCGAAGTCTGCGTCGAGGCTCGGCACTCGTTTCCAGAAGTCGTCCAGCGAACCTTCGAAGAAGTCGTTCGGAACAAAGAGATTCTTTTCTACGTCTTCCTGCTCGATGTGGTATCCGGCTTCACGTGCCAGAATCACCAGTTTGCGGATCACGTCTTTTCCGCTCAGGTCGATACGCGGGTCCGGTTCGGAATAGCGTTCTTCCTGTGCCATCTTGATCGTGCGGCTGAAAGGAATGTCAGCGCTGATCTTATTAAAGATATAGTTCAATGTACCCGAAAGTACGGCTTCAATCTTTAGTATCTTGTCACCACTGTGAATCAGGTCGTTAATGGTATTGATAATCGGCAGTCCCGCACCTACGTTTGTTTCAAACAGGTACTTCACCCCCCGTTGACGGGCAATCGTTTTCAGTTCGCGATAGTTCTCGTAAGCCGAAGATGCAGCGATCTTATTGGCTGCCACTACGGAAACGTTGTGCTGCAAAAGGTCTTTGTAAAGTGATGCAATGTCGGGGCTTGCCGTACAATCCACGAATACGGAGTTGAAGATATTCATTCCGACTATTTCGTCACGGATCGTCTGCAAGTTACTATCCTTGCCTTTCTTCTGCAACTCCTCACGGAAATTGGCAAGGTCAAATCCCTCACGACTGAACATGGCTTTCGCAGCATCGATGATACCTACGACGTGCAACTTCAATCCGTTCTCCATCATCAGCTTCTGTTGCTGGCAACGAATCTGTTCTACCAGACTGCCGCCAACCGTACCGATACCGCAGATAAAGAGATTCAATACCTGATATTCGGACAGGAAGAAGGAGTCATGGATAACGTTCAGAGATTTACGCAATGACTTGGAATCGACAACAAAAGAAATGTTGGTTTCCGAAGCTCCCTGCGCGCAAGCGATTACATTGATACCATTACGTCCCAGTGTACCGAAGAGCTTACCTGCTATACCCGGTGTATGCTTCATATTCTCGCCAACGATTGCCACCGTAGCCAGATTTCTCTCTGCAAGGATCGGAGAAATCTCTCCCATCTCGATCTCTTTCGCAAATTCTTCATTCAGCACTTCACAAGCCAGATCGGCATCAGCATTCCGAACACCGATAGAGGTACTGTTCTCTGATGAAGCCTGCGAAACAAGGAATACACTGATTCCATTCTTTGCCAAAGCCTTGAAGATACGGTAGTTTACACCGATCACACCTACCATACCCAGCCCCTGAACAGTGATCAGACTCGTATCATTGATAGAGGAAATACCTTTAATGGCCTTACTCTGCGGATTGGAAGTCTCTTGCTTGATAACTGTTCCCACTCCGTCAGGATTGAACGTATTCTTTATTATAATAGGAATATTCTTATGACATACCGGATAGATCGTCGGCGGATAAACAACTTTCGCACCGAAGTTACAAAGTTCGGTTGCTTCTACATAGCTCAATTCGGAAATAGTATAGGCAGTTGAGATCACACGCGGATCGGCAGTCATAAAGCCGTCTACATCGGTCCATATCTCCAGACTGCCGGCATCGAGCGCTGCGGCAATAATGGCAGCCGTATAATCCGAACCACCACGACCGAGATTCGTTACGTCTCCCGACACCTTATCCGAAGAAATAAATCCGGGAACCAACGATACTTTCGGAATGGAATGGAAAGCCTCTTTTACTAACTGATTAGTCAGATCGGCATCAATCGTATGTTTATTATGCTTCTTTTCAGTCTTGATAAAAGTGCGTGAATCAAACCATTTTGCCTCATCGATCAGTTCGGCAACGATGATGGACGAAAGGCGTTCGCCATAGCTGACAATGGTATCCGATGTTTTCGGGGAAAGGTCTCTGATCAGATAGATACCCTGGAAAATGTCTTTCAACTCATTCAGCAATTCGCCAATCTGACGTTGCAATGCCACTTGCCCTGCTCCGGCAGGAATCACTTCTTTAATCATCTCCACATGACGATAGACGATTTCGCGGAACTCTCCTTCGTAGGCCGAATCTCCGGCTGCCGCCATCTTCGATGTATTAATCAATTTGTCAGTGATGCCCCCTAACGCGGAAACAACTACAATTACCGGCTCACTGGCCGACTCTACAATTCTCTTTACACTTAAAATGCTGTTCACGGAACCTACGGACGTTCCGCCGAATTTCATTACTTTCATGAAGATACATATTTAAATACAATCCCCTCGAGTATAGTTATTACAGGGTGATTGGTTGTTTACGAAAAAATTAAAATTGAGTTTTGCCTACTTACACAGGCGTGAATCACGTAGATACACAAATACTATCCATTAACCCCAAAGGGTCATGGTACACATGGATGTGACTGTATGTGGATAGTACTTCATCATAGTCCTTGTTTCTACTCTTGTTTTTGATAAGTGTCGCAAAAGTAATAATAAAAACGTTCAATCTATCACTTTTTTCGGTTTTTTTCTGATAAAAAGAACATCCCGTCTCTTTTCCCTCCCATAAAAGCCCTGTACTTTTATGACATTTTGCTATTTATATATCGTTTATATTATTATATTTGCAAAAACAACAGCATAAAACCAGCATATGACCCCGTTAAATACTTCCGTATTGTTAATATACACCGGTGGAACAATTGGAATGATTGAAAACACCGCAACAGGCGCATTGGAGAACTTCAACTTCGAGCAACTCCAGAGGCATATCCCCGAATTGCAAAAATTCAACTTCCCGATTGATACTTATCAGTTTGACCCTCCGATGGACTCTTCGGACATGGAACCCGATATGTGGAGAAAGCTGGTACACATTATTCATGAGAACTATGATCTCTATCATGGCTTCGTCATTTTGCACGGAACGGATACGATGGCTTATACAGCCTCCGCCCTGAGTTTTATGCTGGAAGGCCTGGACAAACCTGTGATCCTTACGGGTTCCCAACTCCCGATAGGGGTGCTCCGCACGGACGGAAAGGAAAACCTGATGACAAGTATCGAAATTGCCGCCGCACAGGATAAGGAGGGGAAAGCACTCGTTCCGGAAGTCTGCATCTTCTTTGAGAATCATCTGATGAGGGGAAACCGTACGACAAAAATGAACGCAGAAAATTTCAACGCATTCCGTTCATTCAATTACCCGGTATTGGCGGAAGCAGGTATTCACATTAAATATAATCAGGCACAGATTCATGTCAACAAAAGCAAGCAGGAGTTAGTGCCACATTATTTATTGGATACGAACATCGTGGTTCTCAAGTTATTCCCCGGCATTCAGGAGAATGTAGTAGCTACGATGTTAGGGACCAAAGGATTAAAGGCGGTCGTACTCGAAACGTATGGTTCCGGCAATGCTCCCCGAAAGGAATGGTTTATCCGCAGGCTTTGTCAGGCCAGTGCGCAGGGGATTGTCATTGTCAATGTAACCCAGTGCAATGCCGGAATGGTGGAGATGGAACGTTACGAAACGGGGTACCAGCTGCTACAGGCAGGAGTGGTCTCCGGATATGACAGTACGACAGAGTCGGCCGTGACTAAATTGATGTTCTTATTGGGACACGGATATACTCCGGATGAGGTTCGTGATCGTATGAATCGGTCGATAGCTGGTGAGATCACTCTATAAGAACCTTTTGTTTAATGCGTTGAACAGATTTTATCCGAATTTGTTTTGCGCGTTGAACAAATTATGCCTATTTTTGTATTCCATAGAAAACAAATAAGGATATGGATACACTAATCAGAAGATATAAAAGGTTACTAACAGCCACTTCCACTACTTATATCAGGAGCTTGATGGATACAATCAATTGGGATAACCGACTGATTGCCATCCGTGGAGCACGTGGAGTCGGAAAAACGACTTTAATGCTTCAATACCTGAAACTTCATTATGCTAACGATAGTCAGAGCGCCTTATACACAAGCCTGGATAGTCTGTATTTCACTCAACATACACTTAGCGAATTGGCTGAACAGTTTTATCTGAAAGGAGGAAAATGTCTCTTTCTGGATGAAGTACATAAATATCCATCCTGGAGCAAGGAGATTAAAAATATATATGACGAGTTTCCCGAACTGAAAATAGTATTCACAGGCTCCTCCTTACTTCAACTTCTGAATGCAGAAGCAGATTTGTCACGCCGATGCATATCATACAATATGCAAGGACTCTCTTACCGTGAATATCTAAAGCTATTTCATCAGATTCATATCCGTCCCTATACATTGGAAGAGATCTTGGAGAGCAGTGACGGAATTTGCAATGAGGTCAACTCTCAGTGCAGACCACTGGCTCATTTTGAGGATTATCTGAAACATGGGTATTATCCTTTTTATCTGGAAGGAAATGCAGAGTATTATACACGAATCGAGAATATAACGAATTTGATACTTGAGATTGAACTCCCCCAACAATGTGGAGTAGATATCAGTAATGTACGGAAATTGAAAAGCCTGTTAGGTATCCTTTCCTCCGAAGTTCCGTTTATGGTGGATATCACTAAGCTCTCTGCCCTGGCAGAACTCTCGCGTACCACCATTCTGGCCTATCTGCAATATTTGGACAGAGCCAAGTTAATTCATCTTCTTTATTCGGACAATGACTCTATCAAAAAGCTACAAAAACCGGATAAGATATACATGGAAAATACCAATTTACTTTATGCGCTGACTTTCAAGGATGTGAACAAAGGCACATTGAGAGAAGTGTTTATGGTGAACCAACTTACTTATCTGCATAGAGTAGAATACTGTACACGTAGTGCAGACTACACGATAGACAGCAAATACACGATAGAAGTTGGCGGAAAAAGTAAGGACGGAAAACAGATTGCTGGCAGCAAAAAGGCATTTATAGCCGCAGATGATATAGAATATTCAGCAGGAAACAAAATTCCGTTATGGGCATTCGGGTTCTTATATTAAAGGAAAAAGAAAATGGCAAAAGAAAAAACCGTATATGTATGCAGTAACTGCGGACAGGAATCACCGAAATGGGTGGGTAAGTGTCCGTCGTGCGGAGAATGGAATACGTATGTAGAAGAGATCGTACGGAAAGAAACGACCAACCGCCGTCCGGTATCGGGCATCGAGACGCAGAAAGCGAAACCTGTTATCCTCAGCGAAATAGAAGCCGATGATGAGCCGCGCATCAATATGCACGATGACGAACTGAATCGTGTATTGGGCGGAGGACTTGTGCCCGGCTCTCTGGTTTTGATCGGCGGCGAACCGGGAATCGGAAAATCGACACTCGTCATGCAGACTGTCTTGCGTATGCCGGACAAGAAGATTCTCTATGTATCCGGTGAAGAGAGCGCACGACAGCTGAAACTACGCGCCGACCGCCTTTCGGAAGTCTCCAGCGACTGTCTGATCGTTTGTGAGACTTCACTTGAACAGATTTACGTACATATCAAGAACACCAGTCCCGACCTGGTCATTATCGACTCCATACAGACTATTTCCACGGAAAATATTGAATCATCTCCCGGAAGCATTGCCCAGGTAAGGGAATGTTCGGCATCGATTCTCCGTTTTGCCAAGGAAACGCATACACCCGTCCTGCTGATCGGACATATAAATAAAGAAGGCAGTATTGCAGGCCCAAAGGTACTGGAGCATATTGTAGATACAGTTCTCCAGTTTGAAGGAGACCAGCATTATATGTACCGTATTCTGCGAAGCATCAAGAACCGATTCGGAAGTACTGCCGAACTAGGTATTTACGAAATGCGTCAGGACGGATTACGTCAGGTCAGCAATCCTTCGGAGTTACTGTTAAGTCAGGATCATGAAGGGATGAGCGGAGTAGCGATTGCTTCTGCTATCGAGGGAGTACGCCCGTTCCTGATTGAGACACAAGCTTTGGTGAGTTCTGCCGTCTATGGAAATCCTCAACGGTCGGCAACCGGCTTCGATATACGGAGAATGAATATGCTTCTGGCTGTTCTCGAAAAGCGCGTAGGCTTCAAGCTTGCGCAGAAAGATGTGTTTCTGAATATTGCAGGAGGATTGAAGGTGAATGATCCGGCTATTGACCTGGCAGTGATCAGTGCCATCCTTTCTTCCAATATGGATGCGGCTGTCGAACCGGAAGTCTGTATGGCAGGAGAAATCGGTCTGTCGGGAGAGATACGCCCCGTGAATCGAATAGAGCAGCGAATCGGAGAAGCGGAAAAGTTAGGATTCAAACGGTTCCTGCTTCCTAAGTATAACCTGCAAGGGATTGATACCCAAAAACTAAAAATAGAATTAGTACCTGTAAGAAAGGTGGAAGAGGCATTCAGAGCACTCTTCGGATAAGTTTAAATTAATATAAATCCATGACACAAGAATACCAACTCCGCATCCTTCCCGAAATCGCAGCAAACGAACAGCGACTGAAAGAATATATATCTAAAGAAAAAGGCATTAACCTGCGTAATATCACTGCTACCCGAATACTGAAACGGAGTATCGATGCACGTCAACGGACTATCTTTGTCAACCTGAAAGTACGGGCATACATCAATGAGATGCCCAAGGAGGATGAATACGAACGCACTATATATAATAATGTGGAAGGCAAGCCACAGGTTATCGTAGTCGGTGCCGGTCCCGGCGGACTGTTTGCCGCCTTACGCCTCATCGAACTCGGACTACGTCCGGTTATCGTAGAACGGGGAAAAGATGTGCGCGAACGGAAAAAAGATCTGGCACAAATCAGCAGAGAACATACCATAAATCCGGAATCGAACTATAGCTTTGGTGAAGGAGGTGCAGGAGCCTATTCGGATGGAAAACTTTACACCCGCAGCAAGAAAAGAGGAAATGTAGACAAGATACTGAATGTATTCTGTCAGCACGGAGCTTCTGCGGCTATACTGGCCGATGCCCATCCTCACATTGGGACAGACAAACTTCCGCGTGTCATTGAAAATATGCGGAATACGATTATCGAGTGCGGCGGAGAGGTGCATTTTCAGACCAGAATGGATGCACTGATTATTGAGAACAACGAAATCAAAGGTATTGAAACCAACACAGGAAAGACTTTTCTCGGTCCTGTGATACTGGCAACCGGACATTCCGCAAGAGATGTATATCGCTGGCTGGCTGCAAACGGTGTTACGATAGAAGCCAAAGGAATCGCTGTCGGTGTCCGGCTGGAACATCCGGCTATGCTGATCGACCAGATACAATACCATAATAAGAACGGACGGGGGAAATACCTTCCTGCTGCCGAATACAGCTTCGTGACACAAGCTGAAGGCAGAGGAGTCTATAGCTTCTGTATGTGTCCCGGCGGCTATGTTGTCAACGCATCCTCGGAAGCGGAACGCACCTGCGTCAACGGTATGAGTTATTCTGACCGGGAAGGTAAAAATGCGAACAGCGCTATGATTGTCACCGTAACACCGGAAGACTACCGCCCGTACCATGTAGAGGGAACGCCGGACGTACTCGATGGTGTGGCATTCCAGAGAGCGCTTGAACACGCTGCGTGGGAAGCCGGAAAAGGCAAAGTTCCGGTGCAGCTTTTTGGTGATTTCTGTGAAAACAGAGTTTCTACAGCACTTGGAGAGGTAACCCCTTCCATCTGCGGAGAATGGACTTTCGCCAATCTGCGGGAAGTTCTTCCGACGTTTATCGGAGACTCCCTTGTGGAAGGCATTCGTGCATCTGAGCGGAAAATCCACGGCTTTTCCCGTCCGGACGCCGTTCTTTCCGGCGTGGAAGCGCGTACCTCGTCACCGGTCCGCATTGTAAGAAATGAAACGCTCGAAAGTTCGTCGCTTACCGGTCTTTACCCGTGCGGAGAGGGCGCAGGCTATGCGGGAGGCATCACTTCCGCAGCCATGGACGGATTAAAAACGGCAGAGGAAATTGCAAAAAAATATATGAATTTTTCATAATTCCTATACATCTGCGGAAAGTTGTGCTAGAATGATGGGTGATTCAAACCAATGTATTCCATGAAAATTCCCGGAAGAGTGGTGGGAGGAATACATGAGAAAAAATGGATTACGAAACCTGCCGACGATGGAACAGCCATATGAAAAATGCCTGGAAAACGGCCCGGAAAGCCTTTCCGACGCGGAGCTTCTGGCTGTCATTTTACGATGTGGGGCAAGGGGAAAAACATCCCTGGAGCTCGCAAGAGAAATTCTTTCCCTTCCCGGAAAAGAGGAGGGCCTGTTAGGACTCTATCACTGTACAAGACAGGAACTTCTGCAGATCCGCGGAGTCGGGGAAGTAAAAGCGATCCAGCTCCAGTGCATCGGG
>ENA-OOWH01001298-OOWH01001298.1-human-gut-metagenome-genome-assembly--contig:-NODE-1298-length-15528-cov-10.587669_pt1 | contig 15528 bp, 9 predicted proteins | sample MGYA00241576_ERZ501321 | MGnify/ENA primary metagenome ERZ501321 (study PRJEB25962, sample SAMEA2042733) | human gut metagenome | biome: human gut; feature: human-associated habitat; material: faeces... | reverse complement strand
CGGCGGCAGCCATTATTATTTCGTCCCCTATACCGAACCGGACGACAGTCTGGCCAAGTTTGCCGGAACCAAATCGCCGAACACGCCGGAATCTTCCCCCTACAAGGCAATCAAGTATTTTGCTGACAACAACCAGACGATTGTCAACAAGGTCGAAGGCTCGGAAACCAACGATTTCTCAATCAGCAACAATTCGTCAATCAAGGTCAAAAACGACGAAGGTACCGAAGAAGACAAAAAGCTTGTCGATATCATCGACCTTAACGGCAATATACTCGACTACGCAGCCTATCTGCAAGTCGGCATGAAAGCCCGCAACAATTCCTCCGTGATTAACGGAACCGCCGAAGACGGCGCCAACGCCCCGATGATTACGCTCGGCGACGCAACCGTCGGCATGGCCGCCGATGACAAAAGTTCGGCGCTTAATTACGGAATCATCAAGGTCCTGGCTCAAAACGGCACGCTTGGCATGGCGGCAGGCAACCATTCGACGGCTACCAACCAGAACGGCAATATCAACCTGCAATTCAAGGGCTTTAACGATACGGACAGCATTATCGGCATGTATGCCGACACCTACTCCTCCATCATTAACAACGGCAGCATAACCGGTAACACGATTGATGTCAGCGGCACCACCGGCGCGGGAGGCGGTTCGTCGTCCGGTTCCGGTACGGGTTCCGATACGGGAGATACCGGAAACGCCGGCGATACGACCGAAGCAACGGCAAATGCGGGCACAATTATCGGCATGGAAGTCCGAACCGTCAACGAAGTGTCTTATCCTGACCGCGTCGATCCGTCCACGGCCTCCAACAACGCCAACATTACCCTGAATGCCCAGAGCGACTCTGCGGCAATCAGAACTTCGCTTATCGGCATGGGCGGATATCTCGACAAAGATTTTCTGGACGGCACAAAGCTCATCCGCCGGGCCAGCAGCCTGTATCTGTTTAACGGCGTCAACGGCGAAATTTCGCTTAACTATACGCTGACCGGCAGCGGAACCTACGCACCGGACGCCAATACGCTGCTGAAAGGAAACGGCGGCATTATCGGCATGCGGGCCGATGCCAAAACCTATGCCATAAACAAGGGAAAAATCAATCTGAAACTATCTTCCGGCGTCGATAACGCCGGCGCCGGCATGCAGGCGGTTCACGGCGGTTCCATCAGCAACGAAAACGAGATTTCCGTTATCGGCGGCAAAGGCAACTCCGGCATGCTCAGCGTCCGAGGGCAAGGCAGCAACGCTGAAATCGACTCGCTTCTGCCGACTCTGACCAACACCTCGACCGGCAAAATCGTCGTCGACAGCGAAGACGGTTTCGGCATGGCGTCGTTTAACGGCGGAACCGTTACCAACAACGGCTCAATTACCATGAAGAGCAAGAGTACCGGCATGCGGACAAACAACGGCATTCTGACCAACGGGACAAATGCAACGATAACGCTTGAAAACAACGGTTCCGGCATGGTTTTGAAATCGGGAGATCCGACAACCGACACTGCCGCTTCGGACGGGGACGGTTCCGGCGACAGCGGTGATGACGCCGCAAGCGGCGATACGACGGACGACAGTTCGGACACTTCCTCCGCGACCAAGCAGGATCTGAGCCGGGCGCAGGCCGTCAACAACGGTACGATTACCATCAACAATGCCGACGACGCCAAAGGCATTTTCATTGAAGACGGTACGGCCATCAACAACGGTTCGGGGATTGTCATTACCAATACCTCACGCGTTCCGTCAGCAGCTTCTTACGGTATTAAGGCTGAAAAAGGTACGGTTGAAAACAACAGTAAAATAGACATGAACGTTCTGGTTTCGGCTGACGGTTCGACCAGCGTCGACTCTTACGGAATTTTCAGCGACTCCGCCAATATTACCAACGGCGTCAACGGCAGCGTCATTTTTCGCAAACGCGGCACCGGCATTGCAACAACGTCGGGCCGGGTTATCAATATGGGCAGTATCAAGCTTGAACAGGGCGGCACCGGTATTTCGTCGGCCAACGGCGATGTCTATAACGCCGAAAACGCCCAGATTATCATTGACGACAACAACACGGCGTCCAGTACGGGAATTGTGGCTCAGGCGGGCAAAATAACCAACGACGGCACCATATCCATTACCAACGGCAACGGTGCCACCGGCATTAAGGCCGGGCTGCTGGTCAACAACAATAAGCTGATTACGCTTACCGGCCGCAACATTACCGGCATTGAGCTGACCGGCCAGGATGCAATTGCCAACAATTACGACGACATCAGCATTACCAGCAATGGCATCAGCGAAAACAACTTCGGTATCAAAGCCGGCGCTTCGGCCGTCAACGCCACGATTACCAACAATAACGACATTAAACTGACCGGCAGCAGCAGCTACTCGAGCACACAGCAAAAAGGCTACGGCATCTCGATTGTCGACGGCACGGCAGAAAACAAAGGCAGCATTACTTTTGACGGCATGTATGGCTGGGGCATGTATACAACGACAGGCACTGTCAAAAACTCAACAGGCTCCATCATCATGAATGCAGGCGGTACCGGCCTGTACGGAAACGGCAGCGGCGCGCAGATGATTAACTCCCAGAGAATCGCGATTAATGTTCCGGACAACGACGACAAGGCCGAAACCTACGGCATTTATGCAGACGGCGGCGCCTCAGCCAGCAATACGGCCAATGCGGAAATCTACATTAAGAGCAGTTCCGTAACCGCCAATATGCTGGCGAAGGCTTTCGGCATTTATGTAAATCAGGGCAGCGGCACCAATCAGGGCACGATTAAAATCGAAGGCAGCAACACGGTCGGCATAGCCTATGCCGGTTCAACAGACACAGACGCCATCATCAACCTTGAAAGCGGCCTGATTAACCTGACCGGCAACAATCATATCGGCATGACGGCTGCGTTGCCACCAACCGCGGCACAATCAATGTCGGCGTCAAAACCGATGACGGGACAATCACGGCATCCCCCTACTCTGTCGGCATGCAGACAACCGGCGGCATTGTTCTCAATCAGGGAACAGTCAATGTCAACTCCGCCAATTCGGTAGGACTGCAAAGCGATGACGCCAACGGCGTAATTACCAACAACGGCACGATTTATATTGATGACACCGCCCTTAATTCCTATGCCTTCCTGAGTAAGGCCGGTTCGGCCGTCAACGGCACGACAGGCATTGTCATTAACAACCAGAGCAATACCGACTATATGCGGGCCGAAGGCGGTGAAATCAGAAACAACGGCACGCTGACCATTAACAACAGCGTCAGCAACGTTAACGCCATGCACGTTGCGGAAGGCGGTTCGGCTCTCAACTACGGTAACGAGCAAAGCGGCGTTTACGGCACAATTAACGTCGGCACCTCGTCTTCGGCAACGGGAACCAACAACGTCGGCATGCTGGTAGACGGCGACGAGGCAGGCAGCGCAACCAACGAAGGCGTTATCAACGTCTACTCAAAAGATTCTTACGGCATGAAAGTTGATAATGAAAACGGTTCGTTAATCAACAACGGCACAATCAATATTATGGCCGGGGCAACCGGTTCTGTCGCCATGTATGGCGAAAAAGGCACCATCAGCAACGGTAAAAAGGGCGTTATCAATATGGGCGTATCCGGTACAGTTATGAAAGCCACCGACGCCACAATCAGCAATGAAGGCACCATCACGCTGGCAAATACGGCTTCGACGGCAATGAGGATAACCAATAACGGTACCGCACAGAACGCGGCTTCAGGCACCATTAACGTCAACGGCAGCAACTCCTATGCTCTGGCGGCCGATGACGGCGCGACGGCCACGCTGAACAATGCAGGAACGATTAACATAAACAACGGCGCCACGGGCAGCTATGCCATGTACGGGAAAAACGCTACCCTGACCAATGAAACCTCAGGAACGATTAACGTTCTGCAAAGCGGCACAACGGCAATGTTTACGCAGGTCGGAAAACTGACTAACAAAGGCAAAATCAATCTGGCAGCCGCGGACGCAATCGGCCTTTATGTTACCGAAGGGCAAGCCGTCAATGACTCCGGCGCAATCATTGACGTTAACAGCAACGGCAAGGCGATGAATGTTGTCGGCACCGGCAGCATTACCAACAGCGGCACCATAAACCTCAATGCTGCAAACGCCTATGGCCTGTATGCTCAGAACGGCGGCACGGCAACCAACTCGGGAACCATAAAACTAAACAGCTCGGGAATGGCCTATGGCATGTACGGTTCCGGCGGCGCAAAGCTGACAAACAATTCAAGTATTAACGGCAAAGCGGAAAACGCCTATGGCATGTACGGAAGCAATATGACCAATGCCGGCACGATTTCCATAACCGGCACCGGTACCGGCGCTTCTTACGGCATGCGCAGCACCGGCGGTACGGTCAGCAACACCAGCCAAATTGAAGTTACGGCAAGCCAGGCTTACGGCATTTCGCTGACCGGTGCCGGCACGGCGACCAACTCGGGAACGATTACGGTCACGGGAACCGGCAGCGACACATCCTATGGCATGTACGGTTCCGGCGGCGCCAAACTGATTAACAACGGCACAATCAACGTCAATTCAACAAGCGGTACGGCCGTCGGCATGTATGCTACCGGCAGCGGCAGCTCAATTACCAACACCGGCAACATTGTTTTGAACGGCGTATCCATTACTACGGATTATTCGGGAATTTCTTCCAGCGACGATCCAGATACCGATGCCACAAACTGCACCTCGGCCGGCTGCGGAAACTTCATTAAAGTTGAAAACGGTGCAACATTTTACAACAACGGTCAGGTCAGCTCGGCATCGGCCATGAATTTCAATCTCATGTCCGCGGCCAATACGGGAACTATCATGCTTGCCCGCGGCGGGTCGTTTGAAGCTCCGGAAATTTCCGGCGAGATTACCGCGGCTGCGGATATTGTCACGGAAGGCAACGAAACCACCTATGTCAACGAGAACTCGTTTGTCGGCCAGGACAGCGGTATTAAGCTTAATTCCGGCTCCTATCTCTTTGACGCTTATCTGGTTACCAACGAAGCCGGAAATCAGGACGTGGTCATGACCATGAAAAATTTCGCCGACGTGGTTGACAACGACAGCGTGGCAAACTTCCTGTCCTCCAACTACACGCTCGGAACAAACATGGACATGTACAGCATTCTGAAAGCGGCCGGAGACGCCACTTCGTTCACGACGGCCGTCGCCGAACAGATGGGTCTGAATCTGATTCCGAGTTTTGCCAAACAGAACATGGACATCGTCAAGGCAGTCAACCGTCATATGAGCCAGACGCTGTTTGCCAACCAGAGCAGCAATGACGTTCGCGCCATGTTCGATTTCGTTTACGATTACCGCGAGCAGGACGGCGTCAACATGCTCAGCGGCTATGAAGACAATGCGGCAACGGCATATGCCTTGTTTGACCGCAAATACAACAACAATTTCCGCTACGGTCTGGGCGTCAGCTTTACCAGATATGAAAGCGACTACGACAACGGTTCCAGCCGTGATGAAGTCGTCGCGCAGGTTCTGGCACCGTTGATTTACACGACCGAAGGCCTGAAAGCCGTTTCAATGCCTCGTCTGGGTATCGGCTGGGGCGAGTATAAACGCAGAATCGGCAGTGACGAAAGCAAAGCCGACGTTAAAAATTACTATTACGGCATTACCAACGAAGTCCGCAAAGAAATAGACCTTGGCACGGTTACGCTGGAACCGACGGCAGAATTCAACATTCTGGGGCTGTATCAGGACAGCACCAAAGAGAAAAACGGACTGGAAGTCAAATCAGCCAATAATCTCTCGGTCGAAGGAGGTATCGGCCTTTACGCCCGCAAGTCGTTCAGCATTATGGAAGAAAATGATTTGACGCTGCGTGCCGGCGGCAGCTGGTATCATGAGTTCAACAATCCGTATCAGGCGGCCAGAGCCAGAATTGCCGGCATGCTGGGCAGCTATCAGATGGATACCTATGACGTTGAGCGCGACCGCGGTATTTTCTCTGTCCGCATGGATTATAAACATGACCGGTTTGACTTCTACTTTGAGGCTAACAAGTTTCTGGAAGAAGACGATGGCTACGCTCTCAGCGCCGGTCTGGGTTATAAATTCTAAAAATCGAAGCCCCGCAGATGCGGGGCTTTTTTTTAACTTCAGGCTATCTTGACGGATTTTGAAGCCATATCAAATTCATGCTGCCCAAAATCGACTATTAAGAGTTTTCCCTTTAGAATATCTAGAATTTTTAGACATATTTTTTTGTTGTGCCATTTAATGTTGACTTTTCCCTCGTCATGGTATATATTCATTATTGTGGTGTATTAAAGTGATGAGGTCTCTTTTTTGAGAAATTTCCGTCTTTCTTGGTACACCCATATATTAACGCAGGTTCCGGTTTTTATTGTTTGGGGTGTACCATGTCTTATTCTCGTTGCTTATCTTTATCGGCCTTATTAGCTTCAACTTTTATCACGCCGGTAGCGGCCATGGATTTGACTCTGCTCTCCCCAAACAATAACGCTATACTTGAATACACACATACAAACACACCTGTCCCGGAACCTGCATCTTCTTCCTTTTCCGAACAGGCCTATAAGATTGCTGCTATTTGTTTTTTGGGGTATGGTAACTGCGATAACGGAATCTCCTACGGCAAGGGAGATGAAACGTATAATATGGATACGGCTAACCAGTGTAAAAATGAGGGCTTTGTCAGTACTTGTTCTTCCGGTTATTGTTTGGACGGGTCCTGCTCGTACAATGCCTCTTACGGTAAATGTATTGCGGAAAACTGCCCTACTAATTCTTCTCCAACATGTACAGGTGCTGTCGTTGGCAAAACAGCCTGTGGCGGAAACTGTAAACAATGTTGCTCCGATACCTGTGCCAGCGGCTCAAAATCTTATACCGGTTCCTATGCTTCGACAACCGAATGCGGAACCAAGTGTTATTATTGCAATACCAGCTGCTCTTCAGGAAGTACATCTTATACCGGTTCGGTGGTTGGATATAACGAATGCGGTACTGCTTGCAAATCATGTTCAACAACCTGCTCGTCCGGAAGTTTGAGTTATACAGGAAACGTGGCTTCTTATAACGAATGCGGCAGCGCATGTCGTTACTGTGACACCTCTTGTCCGTCAGGAACATCAACTTCCTATTCCGGTTCCACAAGTTCTTACAATGAATGCGGCTCGGCCTGCAAAAACTGTTCAACAACTTGTCCCAGCGGATATTCTTTATCTAATCCCGGTGGGTGCTACGATACAACGACAAACGAATGCGGAAACACTTGTTATAAATCCAAAGCCTGTTGTTCCGATACCTGTTCCAGCGGTTCAAAATACTACTCCGGTTCTTATGCCTCAACGACCGAATGCGGTTCAACCTGCTATTACTGTTCAAACAGTTGTCCAAGCGGTTCAAAATCTTACTCCGGTTCTTATGCCTCAACTACTGAATGCGGAACAAGCTGTTATTACTGCTCAAGCTCTTGTCCTTCTGGATACTCGTCCTCAAAACCCAGCGGATGTTATACCACTTCTTCTAATGAATGTGGCGGCACATGCTACAAATCAACAAGCGGTTCCCCCTCCTGTTCCGGCTCAACTTCCTGCTCGTACGGATATTCTTCCTCTTGTACAAATTGTTCCGGTACGACATTATATACTTGTAATGCTTGCTCCGATACCTGCTCTACCGGATCTTTATCCGTAACATGCTCTTCCGGTTATACTAAAACCTCTGTCGGTACGACTCAATGTGGAAATACTTGTTACAGCTGCGTAAAAAATGATCCTTGCGACAACTATACTTCAAAAACATGTACCTACGGATGTTCCGCTTACTATTCCGACTGTTCGTCCAAGTGTCAGACCTGTTACTCCGATAACTGCCACAACAGAACGGCACAATCTTGCTCTTATGGTTGTGCTTCTTACTACTCTGACTGCTCATCTAAATGTCAGACATGTAAATCTCAAGGATCATGCTCCGATTATGGTTACAGTTCTACCATAAAGACCCCCGTCATTCTTTGGATCTGTGATCCAATAACAATAAATGGTTTGAATTGCTATGATTGTTATGGAAACTCAGCCGGAAGCTGTCCCGGTGGTGGCTACGGAACTATATGTAATTGTGGAGGAACGCACTCTCGTCAGGAAGGTGCTCATTACTGTTAACTATAAAAAAAATCCCGAAACCATCCGGGATTTTTTTTATTTTTTAATACTGAAAATGGTTTTTCGCGGCTGCGCCATCAACAACCTTTGGATATAGCGCCCCTGATAAAGATTGATACTGAGCGCATTATAGTAACGGTTGTTTCAGTAATTGTCCGGGCTTTGATATCGTTGACGGTTAGTGCTTTTGTTATGAACAATATAGCCCCAGAAATCAAACCCAGAGGCAGATTTGCAGCAGAAAAAAGGTCATCTGAAAACAGATGACCCGAAAAAATTTTTCTTACTTCAGATTGTTCGGATATTCCGCTCAGGATATTCGACCATTGTTTTGGACGGCGTTTCCAAATATACGTAATGGACAAGTCTTGCAGCATGTCTGATACGGATATCTGCAGCATCGTCGGCGCGGATGAACAAAATGTCACGGTAACCATCCCCGGCATTTTTCATTGCGACCAGCCAGCCTTGATTGCCGTCCACCATAGCCTTGACGAAAGTCGGATAGAAATGTCCCTTGAACTCTTCGCGATAATCTTTTTCGATTATCTTCCAGACTTTCCAGACATCGGCTCTGGTTTTCAGCTTCGGCTCATCCTTTACTTCGACGCAAATTTCGTTATCCACACGGTAAACGCGATAAGCTTTGCCGTGAAGAACAATTTTTTCGCCGGGGTCAAGAACATTAAACTTGAGGTTCGTGACGTTGGCAAAAATAACATTTGCATCCAAATCCCAGCAATATTCCGTATTGCTGTATTTGAAACGGAACAGAACACAAATTTCCTTGTGCATTTGTTCGTTGTTAACCGTAAAGTCCACAGCCGAAAAGCGGACAATGTTCGAAATCTTCTGACCCGGAAACAAATTGGCCAATTCATGCTCAATCTGTCCCAAAGTAACTGTCTTTTTCATACTTTGTTTATAATTATAATGGTTTGACATAATTTCTATTTAAGAGGGTTTTATTTTAACAAAAACGGCATTTTCAGTCAACTTATATTAGCCGTCACTTTTTCACAAAAAAATGATTTTCCGGTCTTTTTATTTGAAAAACAGGGTTTAGATACAATGCGTCTTCTGTTTTTTTTAATATTCACAGTTAAGGATTGTTACGATGAACAGACATTATTTGCTTCTTTCGGCGGTTTTGACCGGCTCATTTCTGGTTGCAGACGCGCAAGCCGCTTTTGTTTCTTCTGACACCTATGCCGATGCCGTTATTCATTCCAGCGACAAAGACATCAACGCGCCCAAAAGCGTCCGGCAGCGAATTGCGGCCAACGAAACGCGCCGCAACCATCGTTTTTCAGACTTTGCCAAAGACTATGCCGACTTCAAAAACCGTCTGAGCAAAGAATACAATTTTGACTATTCAATCGATGTTTCCTATATGCCGCAGCACGGCGCTCCGAACGGCAAACGCGCCTCGCAGCAGATTTTGATTTATCCGACCTTTTCATGGACAAACTTCAAAAACGAATACGGTACAGGAACCCTTACCGCCGCCTACAACATTGCCCGTTACGGCGGTGCGCAGGCTTCAAAGGTCGGCAGCAACATCGGCGTGGCAACCGCCATCAACGACTATGACTCGCCCTCCAACAGCTTTGACGAATTGCTGTATACCTATCAGCTCGGCGGCAGCTGGGATTGGCTGACTATCGGCCTCGGCCAGTTTCCGATGTATAATTTCGACGGAAGTGCCTACAACTCCAACCAACAGGTTAACTTTATCAACTACGCCCTGTCGCAGAACGCCAGTTCCACCTACTCTACCGCCGGCGTCGGCACTTATGTTCAGATTGCGCCGAACAGCGACTGGACTTTTGTGCTTGGCGCGCAGGACGCCACCAACGTCGACGGCATCAGCGTCCGCGTCAACAATCTGGACGAAGAACACTACACCACTTTCGGGTCAATTTCCTACACGCCGACAATCAAAGGGCTGGGTGCCGGACAGTACTCCATTCTGTTGTACAACATGCCAAGCGTGAAAGAACAGCAAGGAACGACCAACGGCTGGTCGCTGAACCTGTCGCAGGACTTCGGCGACAAACTTAGTTTGTTTGCGCGGATTAACGGCGTATCCGGCAATGTTGCGACCATTAACCAGTCGTGGGTACTGGGCGGCGTTTACAACAATCCGCTCGACCGCAATCCTCTGGACCAAATCGGTCTGGCATTTGCCTACAACAAAATTGACGAAAAAGCCGTCGGTTCGAAGCTGGACCATGACGCTGAAAAAGTCATCGAAGCCTATTGGGCCTGGGGAATTTCAAAATGGATGACCCTGACGCCGGATATCCAGTTTTACATTGATCCGGCCGAAAATCCGAAATCAGATTACGCAACGGTCGTATCGCTGCGCGCAACTTTCTTCTTCTGACGAAAAAAGCCGGTTAAGACCGGCTTTTCCGTTACATGCTGACATTTCTCCGCCCGGAGGCTTTGGCCATGGCCAGCTTTGTCATCTGAAAATCGTTGTTTTTGACGCCGGCTTCCAGCGAAGCAAGCGCCGAACGGGGATCCATCTGACGGATACGCTCCTGAAGGCAGGTGTCTATGATTTTTCCCAACTTGATTATCGTTTCAATATTTTCGGTTTTATACGGACGAATACCTTCGCTGTTAAAGCTGATTTCAATCCCTTCCCGGCTGTTATAAACCGCCGTCAGATGAAGGCCGCTGGACGTATTTCGGCTGGAACGCGATAAGATAATGTCGCCTTCTTCCAGATTGGCTTTGTCGGCTTTGGTCGGCTTTTCGATGATGCAGTCGGGAAAGTTCTTTTTGACATATTGTTTAAACATCGGGCAGGAAACCATACTGTGCCCCTCGGTCGTATTGCCGTCGGGCATAAAACGTTCCAAATCTCCGGTTTCCTGATTGACATCATAAAGGCAGCGCATGACCGAAGCAACGCAGTAGTTTGAGCCTTTGGGAATGCCGCCGCGCGGATAGACGACATCGAAAAAGTGCTTTTTGATATAATTTTTCTTATCCATACCGCTTTTGGCTTTGACAATATTCTGATACTGAACCAGCTTGGCAAAAAGCTTTTCCTTAATCAGCCATTCCCTGCGTTTCTGCAATGCGTCGTCGACCTGTGCCCGGGCGTTCATTTCGGCCATCACGGCTTCGCCGGGGATTTTTCCGGTTGTGGCGGCCTGCGTACCCAAAAGCGTGTTGCCTGCCTGCGGAATGGTCGCCGCACACTGCAATGCCAGATACATGGATACCCGTTTCAAACTGCGCAGCAAAGCTATTTTCTGCTTTTTGATGCGGTTTTTGACGGCCTTTTTGCGTTCTTTGGGGTTCAATCCTGCCTGAGCGGCATCTGAAATTTTCTGCTGCATTATTTCTAACCTGTTGTAATATCATTCCGTTTACAATAAAACTATAACATGTCCCTTAAATAAAATCATCAAAAAAATATTTATACAGATGCCAATAATTTTAACTTTACTTTTACCGCGTTTTGTTTGTAAATAACTAAATAAATTCAGCTCTTGAAAAGAATACGATAAAGCTATGAAATATATTTATAATCTTTCGTTTTTAGGGATTTTGACCGTTATGTGCAGCGCATGCAAAACCCAGGTCATTACGCCGGCGATTGTTCCGCCGGTTGAAATTGAAGCGCCGCAGCCGGCGCCGACCAGCCATTCGCTCGGTATCATCGGAGCCGTCGAACCGGTTTACGTGCTGCCGATGAAAGCGCCCTTTGCCGGGCGCATTGACACCGGCGCCGAAACTTCTTCCATTGACGCTTCCGACATCAAAACCTTTGAGCGTGACGGCGAAAAGTGGGTTTCCTTTACAATTGTCAACCGCGAAACCGGCGAGAAGCACCGTTTTGAAAAAGAACTGGCCCGCCAGACGAAAATTACCCGCATCAACCAGCACGAAAAACGTCTGGTCGTCAATTTGGACGTTAAGCTCGGCAATGAAATAATTACTGCCGAATTTTCGTTGGCCGACCGCTCAAAATTCGAATATCAGGCGCTCATCGGGCGCAATATCCTGACCGGCCGCGCCATCGTCGACACGTCGCTGGAAAACACGCTCCACTAAAACTTCTTTGTAAGGCAAAAATATGCTGAAAAAATTTACTTCCGTCCGTTTTATCCTGACAATCGGTCTGCTTTTGTCCGTCGCCTTTGCGGCATACAGCATTTATTACAAGGTTCGCTACTGGGGTTTCGACTTTGCCCCGAAAAAATCAACCGCCGTATGGACGATTGAAGCGCAAATCAGCTTTATGCCGAACGGCGAGCCGATTAAGGTTTCGCTGGCAACGCCGAAAGTAAGCAAAGAATATAAGATTTTGGACGAGGATACGGTTGCCGACGGCTATAAGGTAAGCAAGGATACAAAAGAAAACCGGATTGTGCTGACCTCTGCCCCGAGAGAAGACAAACAGCAGTTATATTACCGCATTCTGCTGTTTGACAACGAAGACGGCCGCGGCAAAATTCCGGCGCCGGTTCCGTCCAATCCGGAAAAACCGGTTTTTGACGAACAGCGGCTGGCCGTTGCCAAAGAACTGCTGGAACTTTCGACCAAACAGCCGGGCAATGTTCCGCAGCAGGTTATCCGCCTGCTTAATCAGAATCCGCCGGACGCAACGGTTTTGGCTTTCCTGCCGATGAAAAAAGGCCAGAAAGACATCGCTGAAGCCACCGGCAACCTGCTGGCGCTGAGAAACGTGCCGACGCGCATGGTTCGCGGCATTAAACTGGAAGAAAACAAAAAGTCGTTTACGCCGGACCTGATGCTTGAGGCTTATACGGAAGGACGCTGGACCCTTTATGACCTGAAGACCGGCAAAAAAGGCCTGCCGGAAAATTTCGTGGTCATTCAGCGCGGCGGAGATTCCCTGCTGGACATCGAAGGCGGCAACGACTCGGTAGTTAAATATTCGGTTCTGAAATCCATCAGCTCATCGTTTAATCTGGCACAGCACCGCGCCAAGCTTGCCAACCAGAAAACCTGGTTTGACTATTCTATTTACAGTCTGCCGCTGGCCGAACAGAATACGCTCAAATGGCTGATGATATTCCCGCTGGCAATTTTAATCATCGTACTGATGCGCAACGTTGTGGGCGTGCAGACCATGGGTACCTTTACGCCGATGCTGATTGCCATGTCGCTGGTCAAAACCGGCTTTGTTTCCGGCCTGGTCTGTTTCAGCTTTATCATCGTCGTCGGTCTGCTTATCCGCGCCCTGCTCTCCAAGCTTAACCTGCTGCTGGTGCCGCGCATTTCGGCTGTGGTTATCGTGGTTATCCTGCTGATGCAGTCGCTGACGATTTTCGGTTATCAGCTTAAAATCGACATTGCGTCTTCGGCGGTCTTTTTCCCGATTATCATTACGGCCTGGATTATTGAGCGCGCTTCAATTACCTGGGAAGAAGACGGTCCCGTCAATGCGACGAGGGAAATTATCTTCAGCATTCTGGTTGCGATTATTACCTACTTCGTTATCTGCAACAACTATATCCGCCATATTATGTTTGCCTTTAACGAACTGAATCTGGTTATTCTGTTTATCGTCATGCTGCTTGGCACTTACACCGGCTACCGCCTGACCGAACTGAAGCGTTTTTCACCTCTGGCAAAGAAAGGCTGAGCAATGTTTGGTTTCGGCTGGCTGAAAAATTTCGCCTCTCCCTCCTCGCTTCGGAAAGCCGGCGTTCTGGGCATGAACCGGCGGAATTTCAGCATTATTTCCAAGTGCAACAACCGCCGCCTTTATCCGTTGGTGGACGACAAAGTACAGACCAAGGTTCTGGCGCAGAAAGTCGGCATTACCACCCCTAACCTCATCGGCGTGGTTGAAGTGCAGAATCAGGTCAAGAACCTGCTGGAGATGGTTAAAGGATACAAAGAATTTGTGGTCAAGCCGGCGCACGGCAGCGGCGGCAAAGGCGTTCTGGTAATTAAGAGTTATACGGAAACGGCCTTTGAAACGGCATCGGGGCGCGTTCTTACGTTCAGCGAAGTTTACCAGCACATTTCCAACATTCTGAGCGGGCTTTACAGTCTGGGCGGGCAATATGACGTGGCTCTCATTGAGGAACTGGTGCATTTCAGCCCGATATTTTCGGAATACAGCTATCAGGGTGTTCCCGACGTACGGGTCATTGTCTACAAAGGGTATCCGGCAATGTCGATGATGCGTTTGTCGACCAAGGCCTCGGGCGGTCGCGCCAATCTGCATCAGGGTGCAGTCGGCGTCGGTCTGGACATCAGAAACGGCAAGAGCCTGAAAGGCGTAATGTGGAATATGCCGATTGAAGTTCATCCTGATACGCATGCCGATTTGTCAACGCTTGAGGTACCGTTCTGGCGCGAACATCTGCTGATTGCTGCCAAAGGTTATGAAATGACCGGTCTGGGCTATCTGGGCGCCGACATCGTTCTGGACGAATACAAGGGTCCGATGATGCTGGAACTCAACGCCCGTCCCGGACTGGCGATTCAAATTGCCAACGGCCGCGGCATGGCCGACATTCTGAAAAAAATCGAAAAATCGTATCCGAAAAACCTTACGCCGGAAGAACGTGTGGATTATGTTTTGCAAAACGCTGGGAAGTAAAATTTTCGACTGCGGCCGTGCAATGGCTTTTATCAATACCTATATTATTAGCAGAAATGATTTTTAACGGAGATTTATGATGGCTAAAGAAACCAAAATGCTCAAAAACGAAGAGGCAAAAAAACTCGGCAAACCGGCAACCAAGGGCCTGAAAGCCGCCGAAACGAAAAAACTGCCGGTAAGCAAAACCCGCGCCAAGAAAATCAAACATTCATATAAAGTCAAAGACGCCGAAAACGCGCTGTTGCTGAAACTGAAAGACGGCGACGTAGTAATTGAAATGTATCCGGACGCGGCGCCGAACCATGTGGCCCGGATTAAGGAACTGGTACGCGCCGGCTTTTACAACGGGTTGAAATTTCATCGCGTCATTGACGGCTTCATGGCACAGACGGGCTGTCCCTACGGCAACGGTACCGGTGGCACCGGCAAAAAGCTGAAAGCGGAATTTAACCGCAACCCGCATAAGCGCGGCACGGTTTCGATGGCTAGGGCCATGAACCCGGATTCCGGCGACAGCCAGTTTTTCATCTGCTTTGCCGACTGCCCGTGGCTGGACGGCCAATATACGGTCTGGGGCGAAGTTACTTCGGGTATGGAATTTGTCGACCTTATCAAACGCGGCGAAGGACAAAACGGCACGGTTTATGATCCTGATGAAATTATCAGCATGAGCGTTATCGCCGATCTTTAAATTGTTAAGCCCCGCAATTGCGGGGCTTTTTT
>ENA-OOWH01001291-OOWH01001291.1-human-gut-metagenome-genome-assembly--contig:-NODE-1291-length-15582-cov-8.636375_pt1 | contig 15582 bp, 13 predicted proteins | sample MGYA00241576_ERZ501321 | MGnify/ENA primary metagenome ERZ501321 (study PRJEB25962, sample SAMEA2042733) | human gut metagenome | biome: human gut; feature: human-associated habitat; material: faeces... | reverse complement strand
AATGTTCCGCCTGGAGCTGTGACTCAGGTTATAACCAATCCGGGGCAAGCTGTGTTCAGGAAAAGAAAACCTGTGCCGATTATGGGTATGAAGACAGTCTTAAATTTGGTATTGGTATAACCTGTTCTCAGGTTACCGTCAGTAACCTGAAATGTTACAGATGCACACAAAAAGCGGTCAGCTGTCCCGGCGGCAGACCCGGCAGCTCCTGTGCGTGCGGCGGAACACACAGTGGCGTAGGCTTTGCGGCGGCGCATTTTTGTGTGGAGCAGGTAAAATAAATATCAAAAAAAGCAGTCCCGGATAATTTCCGGGACTGTTAAATTCAGGGATATAATTTTTACAGATTCTTCATGGCGAGCAGTTCAAGTTCCTTGATTTTGTCACGATAAATGACGGCCGTTTCAAACTCGAGATTGGCGGCGGCTTCTTTCATCAGTTTGGTATATTCCTTGATTTTCTTTTCGACGTTTTTGATTTCTTCAATATCTTTGGCGTCGTCTTTAACAAAATCGGTTTCGGTCATTTCCTTTAAGGTTGCCGAAATGCTCTTTTTGATGGTTTTCGGCGTAATGCCGTTTTCCGCATTGTATTTCATTTGTTTTTCGCGGCGGCGCTGCGTTTCGTCCAAGGCCTGTTTAATTGAACCGGTTATTTTGTCCGCGTAGAGGATAACCTTGCCTTCGGCATTGCGCGCCGCACGGCCGATGGTCTGAATCAGCGAGCGGGTAGAACGCAGGAAACCCTCTTTGTCGGCGTCAAGAATGGCAACCAGCGAACATTCCGGAATATCAAGGCCTTCGCGCAGCAGGTTGATGCCGACCAGCACGTCGAAAACGCCCAGCCGCAAATCGCGGATGATTTCGATGCGTTCCAGCGTGTCAATGTCAGAGTGCAGATAGCGGACTTTGATGCCGTTGTCGTTCAGATATTCGGTCAGGTCTTCGGCCATTTTTTTGGTCAGGGTCGTTACCAGAACCCGCTCGCCCTTGGCGATGACCTTGCGGCATTCTTCCATGAGGTCGTCAATCTGGTTTTCAACCGGACGCACGACGCAAACCGGATCGGCAAGCCCGGTCGGGCGAATGACCTGTTCGACGAAGCTGCCGCCGCTTTGTTCCAGCTCCCAGTCGCCGGGGGTTGCGGAGACAAAAATCGTCTGACCGCGCATGGCGTTCCATTCGTCAAACTTCAGCGGTCGGTTGTCAACGCAGGACGGCAAACGGAAGCCATAATCGGCCAAGGTTGATTTGCGGTTATAGTCACCGCGGTACATGCCGCCGATTTGCGGCACCGAAATATGACTTTCGTCAATGAAGATGATGGCGTTCGGCGGCAGATATTCAAACAGCGTCGGCGGCGGCGCTCCGGCCGGACGTCCGGTCAGGTAGCGCGAATAGTTTTCGATGCCTTTACAATGGCCGGTCGCTTCGAGCATTTCGAGATCGAAACGGGTACGCTGTTCCAACCGCTGAGCTTCGAGCAGTTTGTTTTGGCGTTTCAGTTCGTCCAGCCGTTCGCCGAGTTCTTCCTTTATGTGCACAATCGCCTGAGACAAAGCCGGCCGCGGCGTAACATAGTGGTTGGCCGGATAGACGGTCACTTCTTTCAAATCGGCGGTTTTTTTGCCGGTCAGCGAATCGAATTCGCTGATACTTTCGATTTCGTCGCCGAAGAAGGAAATGCGCCAGGCCCGGTCTTCGTAGTGCGCCGGGAAAATGTCAAGTATGTCGCCCTGAACGCGGAAAGTGCTGCGGACAAAGTTTTGCTGGTTACGTTCATATTGCAGTTCTGCCAGCCGACGGTGGACTTCCCGCGGGCTGATTTCGTCACCGACTTTCAGCGGAATTGTCATTTGCGAATAGGACTCAACGTCGCCCAGACCATAAATGCAGGAAACCGATGCGACGATGATGACGTCATTGTCTTCCAGAATATTACGCGTGGCGGCGTTACGCATGCGGTCAATCTGTTCGTTAATGGCCGAATCCTTTTCAATATAGGTATCGGTTTTGGGAACATAAGCTTCGGGCTGATAGTAATCGTAGTAGGAAACGAAATATTCAACATGGTTTTCGGGAAAGAACTCTTTCATTTCCGAATAAAGCTGAGCCGCCAGAATTTTGTTCGGCGCCATAATCAGGGCCGGACGTTTGCTCTGTTCAATGATTTTGGCCATGGTAAAGGTTTTTCCGCTGCCGGTAACGCCGAGCAGAACCTGATTTTTTTCGCCGTTGGCTATGCCTTCGCAGAGTTCCTTAATCGCCTGCGGCTGGTCGCCTGCGGGAGCAAACGGACTTTCGATTTTGAAATCGCGACTCATTTTGTTTTCCGGTTTTATTCTTCCGTATCTTTGTCTATGCCGTCGAGTTTCAGCGAATTGGAATAAATTTTGGCAAAGTTGCTGAAGGCGGCGACGTCGTTGACCATGCGGTCGATTGAATTGATGTCTATCTTATCATCTTCCAGCTGTCCGGTTAAGATGTTAAATACGCTATAATATTTCGTATCTTTAAAATAGGGCATAAACTTGTTGCGCAGCCGGACGATGACGGTTTCCTTGCCCGATTTTTTCAGCGCGGTGGCCCAGTCGAGTATATAATTAATCTGTTCTTCGCTGAGAGGCTGTCCGGGAACGGGTTTTTCAATCAGGTATTTGAGATTGTCAGAGGCGGGGCCCCAAAGGCCGGCATTCCAGAAAATTTCGCTTTTCAGCAAAATGGCATTTTTGCTGTAATCGTCTTTGAGGAGTGCCAGCGCTTCCTCTTCACGGTTAAGGTTGGTTAAAGCCTTGGCGCGGATGATTTTGCGCTGCAGCGCGAGCGTCTGCGGAATGGCGCCGTTTTCGGTATCGTCAAGCATCAGCAGAGCTTCGCCGTCCTTGTGGTTAAACAGGTATATCAAAGCCAGGCGCGTACCGATTTTGGCTCGGTCGACCGGTGTCATCGGAACATTGCGCAGCTGTCCGGTCAGCAGGCTTTCGGCACGGTCAAGCAAATCAACGGCAACCAGGCGGTCACTGAGTTTTTGGACAATCGTGTTGTAACGCGGGCTTTTCGGTGCCAGCCATTCGTAGTCGTGATAGAGCGCCAGTGATTTCAGTGCCGACAGGTTATCTGCTTCGTTACGAATGTAGATGTCTTCAAAAAGGCGGACCATGCGGTCTTCAACGGCAGGTTTGTCTTCGTAGCCGGCATAGTTTTTCAGTTCCTGCAAGGTGCGGAGCGCATTGGCAAAGTCTTTTTTGCGGATATACATGTCGGCCAGGCCGTCCAAAAGTTCCAGCTTGAAGCTTCTTTCGCCCCAGGCGTAGCGCAGGCGTTCAAATTCGCTGATTGCCTTGTCCAGCGGGAACAGGTTCAGTTTTAAGCCCAGTTCGACGATTTCCTTGCGGGCCAGCGAGGTGTATTTAAGCGAATCCATCGGCAGAATGCGCTTGTATTCGTTGATGGCACTCATCGGCGAACCTTGCAGAACCAGTTTTTTGCCGGTCAGGTAATGGACGGCGGGGACCAGTCTTTCCGGATGGCGGCTGTTTTTGAGAATATCTATAAAGTTCTGGGTGGAAAGATCGTCGCCGGCATTAAGCGCAATACGCGCACCGACAAGCGCAATGCGGTCCTTGATTTCGTCGGGGTAGTCGCGGATAAGCGAGATGAACGAAAGCAGTATGCCGCTGTATTCGTCTTTATATTCGACGGCAGCTTCCGACAGGGTTCGCCAGAAAATGGCTTCGTTCAGCGTCGGCAGACGGCCGTATGAAAAGTCTTCGACCGCCTGTTCATAGCGGTTGGCCAGGAAGTTGGCCACGCCGGACAATCCGTACAGCCGTTCGGAGGCGGCTTCCGGCGCGCCGGTTTCCTTTATTTGATTGATTATGGTCAGCGCATTGGTGCCGAGCCCCCGCATAACATAATATTTGGCCAGTTCGAGACGGGCTTTGTTTTTTTGTTCTTCGGGCGCGGCGGCGATGTCGCTGCGCAGCTGCTCTTCAGCCTCGACAAACGGCTTGTTCATGAGTGCGGCGCTGGAAGTTCCTGTCAGCGGCGAAAGTTCGCCGTCGTCCTGACTGAGCATGGCCTGCCGTTTGAGAATTTCGAGGTTGTGGGAGATGTTCAGCCCGCGGTTGTAGCCCTGAATCGAGAGGCCGGTTGTGGCGCGGCTGACGACAATATCGTTGGTTTTGGAAACGATGACGATACCCTGATAGGAATCCAAAATGTCGAGGTCCGGGTAAGTATAGGGGTGCTCCATGCCGACGCCGATGTCCAGACTGGGCGCAGCAATAAGCGTATCGCCGATTTCCGGGTCGAGCGTGGAAACGATGTTGCCGGTGTTGGATACGGGGACGAAGAGGTAGGGCTGCTTGCGGCTGTCATATTGCGTGAATGCCTGCAGGTAACGGTGTTCTTCGTCGGGAAATGGCTTTTTGAGCAGGTCGACAACCCACAGCAAACCTTCCTTCCGGACGGTATAATAGGTTCCTTCTTTGGGTTTCAGGCGCAAAATAAGGGCCTGATAATTGGGAATCTGGACCAGCTCGTCGACCAGAGGCGCCGCACTGGCGGCCAGTTCGTCGACATTGATGTTCTGTGAATGGTCGAAAATAATCCATAAGTAATCGCCGCGGCGGAAAACAGCCAGACCGACGGGAATGTTCCACGGAAAACTCAAGCTGATGCTTTGGCCGCCGTCTTCGGTCATTTGCGGCGCAACCATTTCGCTGGTGCCGGAAACCTTTGCCGAGCTGCGGGTTTCAATCGGCTTTATCTGTGCGGTGGCCACCGGTTCGATTGCGGCGGAGGTTCCGACCAAAGCGGCTGCCGGCGCCGGGAACAAACAAGCAAAAACCAGCGTACAGGCTGCCATACGCCGGCTGATTTGCTTTGAAATGTCTGTTATCGCTTTGTTCAAAACCATTTCCCGCTGCCGTTAAATGCTGTTGCCGATGATTTCGTCCGTGACGGCCTTGGCCTTTACCGCCTCCATCTGTGAAACGATGGCGGAAGCCGAGGACGGTTTCATTTCCCGCAGGAGAGACGCCGCCGTTTCAATATCCAGCGTGTTGAAAATTCTGGCAGCGCTCTGCGGTTTCATGCTGGCATACATTTTGACCAGAGCCGCAATTTTTTCCTTTTCTTTTTCATTGTATTCGCCGATAAGTTTTTTCAGCTTGCTTTCGTATTCGCGGAGCTGGGCCAGTTTTTTTTCGATTTCTTTTTCGGCGACTTTCAGCTGAACGGCTTTTTTATCGATTTCGCGGCTTCTGAGGTCGAGGGCTTCGCGCCGTTCGGCAAGTTCCTGCAAAATCATTATTTCGGACTGAGTAAATGTGCTGTTGGCCTTTTCGCCGGTGCTGCCCGGGTTTTGTCCGCGTTCTGCCTGTTCAAGAACTTTGCCGAGTTCGGCGGTGTCCCTGGACGCTTCTTCTTCGGCCCAGGCCTTGCTTTGACTGATGCTGAAGCTGCGGCTGTCTGCGTTTTTGAGCGAATCGAAAACGTTATTGACGCGAATGGACAGGGTCAAAACTGCCAGAAAAATGAAAACGGGCAGAATGCGAAAATTGTTCTTGAATTTGGTCAGCATCGAAATTCCTTATTTTATCGAACGCAGGGCTTTTAAGAGTTCCATTTCGGCTTCGGAACGCGAATCCGAAACTGCAAAATCTTCTTCTACATCATCGCGGGCTTTTGCGGAAGCTTTTTTTGCACCGAACAAGCCGGCGGCGGGTTTTTCTTCCTTAATGCTGCGCCCGTCCTTAATCATGATTTCCAGCCGGTCGGCCAGGTTATCCGCTCTTTCGTTGATGAAAGTCAGGTCGTCTTTGAGCGTTTTGGCACTGTCTACGACCTCTTTGAGACCTTCCGACGAATGTTCGGTAACCGATTTGAGCTTCGGAATGGAGTTTTCGGCTTTGAATGTGGCTTCGTTGAGCGACTGCACCAACTGAGCCAGACTTTTTTGGTTCTGGCGCAGCATGCTCAGGTTCTTGTTGAGCCGATATGCAAAGACAATGGTCGGAATCAACAGTCCGATGATGGTGAGGTTGATGATTAATTCGAAACTATCCATTGCGGTCAGCCTTATCTTTTACTTTGATGACGACATGGTCGGATTTGCGTCCCATACAGCCTTTAAGCAGCGGAACGTCGCCGCAGATGAGCGTTACGTCGTCGCAGCAGGACATTTCGAGCGGCAGAAAAGACCCTTTTTCCCATTTGGCGATTTCGCCGAGACTTATCATCCGCTCTTTGAGAATGGCTTTGATTTCGACATCGGTTTCCCACAGCTGTTCCATCAGGTGGTTTTCCCAGATGGTATCGCGGCCGTAGCGTTCACCCATGAACATTTGCAGCAGCAGGTCGCGCACCGGTTCCAGCGTTGCATAGGGAATCATCAGGTCAATTTTGCCGCCGCGGTCTTCCATGTCGATGCGCAGATGAGCGACGATGACTGCGTTGGACAGGCGGGTAATGGTGGCAAAGCGCGGGTTGGTTTCCAGACGGTCGTAAGCGAAGTTGACCGAAGTTACCGGGTCGAAAGAAGTGGAAAGGTCGGACAAAATCAGTTCAATCATGTCTTTGACAAGATTGAGTTCGATGGTGGTATACGGACGTCCTTCAATGCGCATGGCCGCGGTGCCGCGGCGGCCGCCGAGCAATACGTCGACGATGGAATAGACCAGTGACGAATCAACGGACATCAGGCCATAGTTGTCCCATTCCTCGGCCTTGAAAACGGCAAGCAGGGTTGGCAGCGTCAGAGAATCGATATATTCGCCAAAACGCATGGACTCAATGTTGTCGAGCGAAACTTCAACGTTGTCCTGCGTGAAGTTGCGGAGCGATGTGGCCATCATGCGGATAAGGCGGTCAAATACGATGTCGAGCATCGGCAGACGTTCGTAAGAAACCATGGAGGCGTTCAAAATGGCCCGGACGCCGGTTTTCATTTCGTAGTCTTCGTCCTCTTCGTCGGGCGTGTAGCCGAAAAGGGAATCAATTTCTTCCTGATTGAGGATTTTGGAATCGCCGCCGTCGCCCGCCGCCGGAGAAACTTCTTCCCCGCCGCGAACCTTTATGGCATCGGCCCAGTCCTTGTCTTCCTTGCGGTCGGCTGCCTGTTCCTGATTATTTGTCGTATTTTCCTCTGCCACTTTTTGTGTCCTTAAAATTGGTTATTTGTCAATTCCGAAAGCCTTGAAGTTCAGGTTGGCAACCACGACCGGGCTGACAATCAGGTTGATGCGGTACAACAGCTCTTCCCTGAGCCAGTAAAGCCCGTTGGAACCGCTGATTTCGTCCGGCGTCAGCTCAATCGTGTGGGCAATGACGGCGTCGACGATTTTGGGCATGAGCCCTTCGACAATCTGAACGTCTTCCATCCGGGTCAGTTCAATATTGAGCCTGAGGCTGACGTCCTGCGGCGTTCCGGCTTCGTCTTTAATGCGGACGTTGATTTCGGGAATGTCGTAAAGAATGGTCAGCTTGTTTTGGGCAGTGTCGCCGTCCGTGCCGCCGGGCCTTTCGACAACGGCGTAGGAAAGGTTTTGCGGACCGGTTTTTTTGCTGAAAACCGAGTAAAAACTGACGACCAGCCCGATTGCAATCAGCGCCGGCAGCAGGAAAATCAGAATCTTTTTGCGGTCGATTTTCTTTTTGCCTTCCTCAGCATCGGAATCCGCATCGAAATCATCGTCTAAATTTGCCATAACCCTACCTTAACAATAGATTTGTCTGTCCGACATTTTATAATATTTTTTCAAGAATGAAACCCTAAAAACATACTTATTAAACGTATTTGTGATTTTAACCATTATTTCAGGATTTCCGGTGTATAAATCAAGCTGAAAAGGTCTTATGAACATTAGCGCCGCCTGATTGTTACAGATATGTTAATTTTGAGGAAATTTAAAGCTTTGACATGGAAAAAAGCGCGCTTTTGTGGTAGGATGGATAATGAGTTAAAGGATTTGGAACGGGGCGTGGCGTAAATGTATATCTGGGTACTGCTGGCGACATTCATAGCGATTTTGTATTCGTTTAATCTGCCGACGCGTTCCGACATGCGCGAAATTTACGTTGAGCCGCAGGCAGAGGCGATTGTGAGCAAAATGCTCCTGCAACATCGCGCGGCCGAAAACTATGCCCGGGATCTCGGCTATACGTCTTATTATCCGGGCAACGTCGACTTTAAGCTGCTGTGCCAGAAAAATTACCTTCCCTACGGTCTGGAAGGCTGTAATCCCTCCGATACCAGCAAAATTTCGCGCCGGCAGGAGATTCAGTCGCGGATATATTGTCTGGACAAGAGTTCGTCGGGATATTCGAAGTCCGTAACCGGATGTCCGGGAAGTCCGAGCTGCTGCAGCCAGGACAACGCATACAACTATGTCGTGACCTATGGCTGCGTGCCGCAGCGCTGGCGAAACATCAAAACCGGAAAGCCCAACAACGATTTGCTGAACGCGATTAAAAACACGGTCGGCGTCGGTGTCAACATCGGTTATGCCGACTTTGAGGACAAGACCTTTACGCGGACTTATGACGTGGCCAACGGCAAAACGGTGCAGGACAAGTATACCATGCACCTGGTCGGCCGCGAAGTCGAGTGGATCGGCATTCCGGAGTATGTGGTCAACGATGCGGAAGGCGGAAATACGTCGTTTAACCGCATGTGCGTCGAACCGCTGAAGGACAAGGACGGAAACGTCGTTGAAGCGCAGGTCTGTTCCTACTGCATGGTTTATATTACGCCGATTTAGGCGGAGATGAGGAGAAAGACAATGTTGAAAAGCAAATTTGCAAAGCTGAACGAGCTGGGCAGCCTGATGGTTGAGGCGATGGCAATGCTTGCCCTCATTTCCATGGTTACGCCGATTTTGTACCGTAAGGCGGCCGAAAGAACGACCGAACTGCAGGATATTAATGCCGCGGGGCAGATGCGCAGCCTGATTAAAGCCGTGGACGACTATGTAAGCGACAACTACAACACGATTGTCGCCGGCAATGCGGTTAACAACAGCGTCAACAATTCGGTCAACTACAGCGATTTGGTCAGCGGCGGCAAAAAGACGATTGACATTAAGCACTTTCGCGACTATCTGCCGTACGGCTTTTTAGACTCGTCGGGCAATGTGCAGGATACCAAAACTTTCAGCAAAGACTACAAAGTCGTTTTCAAATACACGGATGCGGGCGGCCGCAAGGCGGTAACGGCGTTTGTGGTAGCAGAACCTAAGGAAAAGGGCAACTTTCCGATGCTGCGCGCATCGCGTATTGCGTCGATGGTCGGCACCAACGGCGGTTATGCGCAGGTCAGCGGCGGCAAGGTTACGGTTAACGGCGTACAGGGTATTTGGACGATTGACAACATGAGCAGCGAACTGGGGGTTACAACGACCAACGGTTCCATTGTTACATCTTCGGTACAGCCGATTACGGAAGCCGGGGGCGGCGGCAACAACGAGAACTACCTGTACCGTATTGATATGAGCGGCAATCCGTCGACGGCCAAACTGAACCAGATGGAGGCCAATCTCAAGCTCGGCGCCGACAGCGGCACGCATCACAATATCAGCAACATCAACCAGCTGATTATTTCGGCGCAGAATCAGGCCAATTTTTCCGACAAAAGCAGCGGCAACGACGGCGCTTTGCTGATTAAGGGCAGCGGCGGCGCGACTATCGGCGGCAACACCGTTATCGGCGGCGCTTTGTCGGCTTTGGCAGACAAATTCAAGGTCAATAATTCCGGTTTGCAGTACGGAACGTTGTTTACGGTTACCGACAGCAATCTGAAATACGGCGAAAACGGCAGCGTCATCAATGCCAGCGCTTCGGATCTGAACCTGTTGAACGGCAAGATTACGGTTAACAGCAGCGGAACCAAAATCAACAGCAAAACCAACATTGCCGGCGATACCGTCATCGGCGATTTGAATGCCAGCGTCAATTCGACGGACGGCGTTGCCAACAAGCTGACGGTTAAAGGAAATGCGGACGTGACCGGTATTTTTACGGCCGGAGAAATCCGCACGCCGAAGTTCAAGTCGCTGACCTTGGATGCCGGTGCAGCCGCCTATACGGGACCGTGGAACCTGCACGTTGAGGCGACAAAGGCCAGCTTTGCCCAGCCTGACTTTAACGTGGCGACGGACAAGCTGAAAATTACCTCTGCCGAATCGAGCATGAAAAATGCGACAATTACGCTGAACGCGAATGATGTGGCCAAGGCGGTGCTTAATTCAAGCGGTGCGGAAATCAGCTCGACGAATAATGTTAAAATGCACGGCAATAACAGCGTGCATCTGTATACGGGAACAATGAACCCGTCGCTGACCGCCAATGAGGTAAGCATTCAGGACACGATGTTCAGGGCAAACCGTGGTACGATTGCGATTAATTCGATTGTCAACAGCTTTACGGTCAAAAATACGGATGGAAGCAAGCTGGACCAGACGGATATTTCCGGTGCGGTAAGCCGGGTTCGCAACATGAATTTTCAGGTTGAGGAGCCGGGCGGCGCCTATGTCCTGAAAGTGGAACCGCAGAATGCCAACAAGTCGAAAGTTAAAGTAGACGGCGAACTGATTGTCTATAATGATAACGCGGTCGGCGATTCCGGCGAAAAACTGCTTCAGGTTTCGCAGGCCAGCAACAACAGCGGCGGAAATGCCACGGCTGAAATTACCAGAGGCAAGGTTATCGTCAAAGACAACGGGACGACGGTTAAAAAAGTTCTGACGGTGGACGCCAATGAAACGGATAAGTCAACGGCCGATCGCGGCAGCGTTTATATCCGTAAAGGTATCGTCGAATTGGAATCAAGTTACGGAACCAAGCTGACTGACGCTCAGGTTCAGGCGCAGGCGACTTCCGGAAATGACAAGGGGTATGTCCGGGCGGACCGTTTCGTATCCAACCGCGGCTGGACAAATCCGATTACCGGCGGTGTGGTTTCCAGCTTTAACCGCGGTACGACTTATGACGCCTATCAGGTTAATCCGGCCTATACGTCGGTTATGCACGACATTAAACTGACGTCGCGCGGCGGCGCCCGTCTGAGTGATATTCTGCCGGACTTCATCAACAAAGGCATTTATGTGGTTGACAATACCTATCTGGAAACTTTCGGCAGCTGGGAGAATTCGTCGGGGTGTCCGAGCAAGACCAGCGGCAACAGCTGTCAGACCGTTTCTTCCTCATATGTGGCCAATAACCATACCGATTGGACGTCTCCATGGCTGGGGGTTGTTCCGGCGCCGATGTGTCCGCCGGGATACGCCAAGGTTATTACGATTACGCCGGCCGGTTTTGCCATGGCTCAGGCCGGTGTTCCGGGCACCAGACAAGCCGGCAAAAAGCAGGATATCGTGATTATAAACTATCCGAAAAATCCGAATGAAGACTATTCGGCCAATCCGTCCGAGGCGCCTTCGCCGCTTTATTTCCAGAAGAGCACCTGGCTGCGCGCCAAAGTCTATACGCATGGTTCCGACAACGGCTTCAAGGGGTGGAGCGCGATTATGGGCTTTATGTATCCATATACCTATTATAAGAAGTATATGGACGACCTGGGGCTGGGTTTGAGCGGCAACGACGCAATTGCATGGAACCTGTTTCCGGTTTTCAGAAAGCAGTTGGAAGCGTATGCCACCGTTTACTGCTATTTTGACCGTAAGGGCGGTTTGGGCACGACTTTTGACTCCAACCTGGTCGATACGACTTACGATCAGCTGTCTAATTTCCGGGCGCCGATGAGCGGAAAATCGGTAAGCGCGACCGGCAGCGACAGCGGTTATTTCAACCGCCTGAACGATCCGAATCTCAAATATACCGAGCCGTGGTAAGGCCGAATACGAAAAGCCCCTCCTTTGAGGGGCTTTTTTTGACGGGGTGGGAAAAGTAAATATTTTTTGATGTAAAAATTTTTTAATTAAGTATTATGTTGATAATATGTCTATGAATTTGAGGAGATGGATAATGAAATTTGCAGCACTGTTAATGATGGGCGTTTCGCTTGGACTGGCTTGTCCGGCAGTTGCTCAGACCGGCAGAGAGGGCGTGCAGTCATTCCAGCAGGGCGGCGATTCCTGGCGCCGTGCGGAGGAAGACAATCAGCCGCCGGTTATCAGTCAGAGCATGATTGACGCCGTCGGCAACAGCGGCATAGCCAACATTACCGACTCAGAAGCCGTCTTCTGTTATCAGGTTTCGTCAAAACCGGCCGGCTATAAAGGATATACAATTGACAACATGGCCGTTACCGGTTTTTGCGGCATTATTGAAAACGACCTGAAAAATATGATTATCAGACAGTTTTTTGCCACGCCCGAGAATATTTCTCAGGAAGTGGCGCAGTGCGTTATCAAGCCGCGGCTGATGCTGCGTTTTGTCCGCGGCGTGGATTATACGGACGTGCTGCTTTCTTCGCCCTGCCATTCTTTTTCGGTTTTTTACGGCGGCAAGGTAAAGTCTTATAATTTCAGTCCGGCAGCGGAAATTATTGACGTGATGGTAGATTCTTTCCGTCCGAAGACGGTTCCTTTCGTGTCGCCGGCCATGCTGAGACAGTTGCTGCCGATCGGCGTTGCGCAGACGCAGTCGCAGAAGGATATGGTTGCCAAGCAAAGCGGTCCGATACGCAACTGGGATACGCAGTCCGCGGCGGCAAAACCTGCGGCACCGAAGAAGAGCGGTTGGAATAACCTGAACCTTTAAAAATTTGTATAACGGACGTCTCGTACAGATTTTGCGAGTTGAAAAAATGCTTATGTACCAATGTGTACACTCCGTTTTTTTTACTCTTAAATCTTATACGCCTCATTCTTCAAATTTTTGTAAAACCTCGTATAACGGGGCGAGTTATTTGCCGTCAGTTGGTTTCGGGCAGGTAAACGACCAGATTAAAGACGTTTTCGAGAAAGAAAAGTGAGATGAAGCAGAGCAGGGCAGCCATTATCGGCGTAAATATCCAGCCGAGGGCTATGTGCCCGAGAATGCTCCAGCTTATGCTGCGGCCGCCTTTGGCCAAACCGATGCCGATGATGGCGCCGATAACGGCCTGCGAACTGGAAACCGGTACCAGCGGCAGCGCCGGCAGCCCGTTTGACAGCAGAAAGTTTTCCAGTTTTTCGGAAGCAAACATGTATAAAACCAGCGATTGTGAGACGACGACAATCCAGGCGACAATCGGAGACATGCGCATAAGCCCGTTGCCGATGGTTTTTATTATTTTGTGCGAATAAGAGAAAATGCCGCTGCTGACGGCAATGCCGCCGATGAAGAAAAGAATCTGCTCGGGACTGAAGTCCAGGCTGCCGATTTTCAGATTTTGGAACGGAGCGGAATCGACAAATACGCCCATGACGTTGGCGATGTTGTTGGCGCCGAGAGCATAGGCGCCGAACGCGCCGGCAACAATCAGGCCGATGCGGGTATATAAATCCTGGCGGATGAGGTGGATTTTGGAATATTTTATCAACGAACGCACCAGAAAATAAATCAGCGTGGCGAGTATGCCGGCCAGAACCGGACAGATGACCCAGGTGCTGACGATTTTGGAAACAATGCTCAGGTCGGTCGGTCTGCCGCTGTAAAAGTTCCAGCCGATAATGGCGCCGACGATTGCCTGCGAGGTTGAAACCGGCAGGCCTCCCTTAATCATCCAATAGACGCTGACCGCGGCGGAAAGCGCAACCATAAAAGCGCCGGGCAGGGCGTTGACGTTGCCTAGTCTGGTCAGGGTTTCGGTCGTGCCGCCGCCGGAATAGACGGCGCCGAGAATCAGAAAAAATGAGGATATGACGGCAGCGGTGCGGAACCGGACCATCTTGGTGCCGACGGCGGTACCGAAGACGTTGGCCGCGTCGTTGGCGCCGAGAGACCAGCCCAGAAAGAGGCCGCTGCTCAGAAATATGAAATAGCTCAAATCCATCAGATATCTCTTTTAATGGTGAAAATCAGCAGTTCGTCGACACAGTCTTCGGCGATGTCGGCAATATCGGCGACTTCGGTAATCAGCGAATCCAGCTGCAGTTTGTTGGCCAGCGGCAGCTCGGAATCGAAAATGGCTTCCAGCATGCGTCCTGAAGTCAAATCGGATTCATGTTCGATGAAGTAAACTTTCTGCGAATAGTCGCGGACGGTGCTGAAGTCGCGGAAAAAGGCACGGGAGGCAATGGCCATGTTTTCGGCGCAGTCGGAAACCTGTTCGCAGAGTTCGATGACCCGCGAATGGTATTCGGCAGGGATGTCCGGCTGCTCAATGTAGAATTTGTAGGTAACTTCATCAAATTTGTTGATGATTTTATCTAGATTTTCAACCAGATGCAGCACGTCGGCACGCAGGTCGGGAATCAGATTTTGGATATAAAGTTTATTTTCGATGTCGCGGCGCAGGGCGTCGGCGTCATGTTCAATGGTTTTTATCTGTTTGCTCAGCTTGCGATAGTTCTCGCTGCGTTTCTCGTTCAGAAATACGCGGATGGCCTTTTTGAACGTCATGGCCGCGTCAATGATTTTATCATGAAACAAGTCAATTTTGTTTTCAAGCGATTTGGTGCGTGCAAACAAAGATACCTTTATATGGAACATATCCGCTTCCTTAATTTAAATTTTTTAAAATATCATACGTCTTAATTATGAAAAAAGCTTTAGCATTTTGAACGGAAAACGAAAATTATTATATAAATTTAGACTTGTAAATATATTTCAGATTGGCTAAATTATTAGGTGTTTTATTATATAATAATTTAAGGATACTAAAATGAGTAAAATGAATTCACTTTACGTTTCGCTGCTGGCTTTGGTCGTAGCTCTGGTTGCTCTGGGTATGTGCATCCACTGCTGCGCTCAGAAACAGTCGCTCAGCGTTGAAGAAACCCTGAACAATAATCCCGAGATTATCATCAATGCCATGCAGAACTATGAGCAGAAAATGAGAGAACAGGCTGCTGCCGAAGCTCAGAAGATGATTGAGGCCAACCTGCCGGCTTTGAACAATGATGCCAACACGCCGTTTATCGGTGCTGCCGATGCCAAGACGGTTCTGGTTGAGTTCTTTGACTTTTCCTGCCATTACTGCCACAAGGTTTATCCGGCGGTTAAGAAGATTGCCGAAGCCAATCCGGATATCAAAATCGTTTTCAAGCCGCTGACTTTCGTTGCGCCGATTTCCCAGTATGCAGCTAAAGCGGCTTTGGCTGCCAACGAACAGGGCAAGTTCTTTGAGGCCTACAAAGCTATCTTTGAATTTGAAGGCAGACCGGATGAAGCCAAAGTTGACGAACTGGTTGCTTCGACCGGTGTCGACATGGAAAAACTGAAGGCTGACATGAATTCTGCCAAAGTCAACAATGCTCTGAGCAGCATTAATGATTTGGCCGGCAAAATTCAGGTTAACGGCGTTCCGGCTCTGTTCCTGAACGGCAAACAGCTTCAGACCATTGACGGTGCTGAAATCCAGAGACAGATTGACAGCGTTAAATAAGCCGTTTCCGGTTTGTAGTTTTAAGCCCTCTCTTTTGAGAGGGCTTTTTTGTATGACAAAAAAATTTTATGTAGCTCCATCATTGGTAGA
>ENA-OOWH01001290-OOWH01001290.1-human-gut-metagenome-genome-assembly--contig:-NODE-1290-length-15583-cov-3.905075_pt1 | contig 15583 bp, 18 predicted proteins | sample MGYA00241576_ERZ501321 | MGnify/ENA primary metagenome ERZ501321 (study PRJEB25962, sample SAMEA2042733) | human gut metagenome | biome: human gut; feature: human-associated habitat; material: faeces... | reverse complement strand
TAATTCAACAGCCTTACCGCGGATTGCTCCGGCAATAGATAATTCATTGAAGCCAAGCGGAGTTGTCGGCGGCTCAAAGCAGGAAGCGATCTCAATAGCCGGATCGACACCGATACTGATGGAAATTGGCAACGGTTTGCCTAAAGCTTCGGCCTTTTCACGGAAAGCGCCCAAATGCCGGGCCCCCGGTGTGAAAAACATGGAAATTTCGTCTTTGCTCTGCAGGCAAAGTCTGTGGATCGTAACGTCAGATTCACCGGTTTCAACATCGGAAGCATAGCACATACCCAAAGTTACATACGGTCCTGCATCTTCCGGAGTATTGGTAGGAGCCGGGATCAATTTACGGATATCAAAGCCTTCGTCAGTAGCCAGATGCACGACTTCCTGACATTGAGCTTTCGCTTTATCAACGACCACTGGAGCAATGGCATTTTTTACAGCGTCACGCATCATAAAACCTAATTTTTCAGGTTTACTATTCAAAAGATAGCCTACACGTTTACGGCTGGCTAATAAACCAATAACTACTTTTGCACCTGGGTGTCCTTTCACATTTTCAAAAGTCATAGCCGGCCCTGTTTTAGTAGGACGGGCAACAGTGCCGCCTGCACCCACATAACGATAAACGCCAGCCAGTTCTGCTGAAGGATCAACCTCTACATCAGTATGTACCATTTGTCCGGGAATGCTTTCCAGTAATTCCAACGCAGATCTTAAATCAATAACTTCTTTAGTCATAAAAATAACCTCCTGACTTTTTGTTGAGTGTTACCTCACAATTTGATAATAGATTGTGGTGTAACAATACAGTCAAGAGGTTTTTGAAAAAATTTTTATTTATTTTTTTAAGGTAACAGGAGCCTGCAGCATACAGAAATCTACGCCTGTTTCCTGCTTATAAAAGGTAGTATCAAGCAGACACACGTCGATGATATCCCCTGCCAGTTCATAATTATTTTTAGCCAGCCACTGCATCAGCTTTTCCAGATGCTCAGTATCATAAGGCATACCATACTTATACATGCACACATATTCTCCGGCCGGGATCGTAAGTGTATTTTCGTGCTCCTTGTTCCATACCGGCAAAAATATACAGGACCCGGCTCCCTGAAGCCACTTATTTTTTTCCACACCAGACTTTTTGATGATAGAACCAAAACCGCCTGACGGAACCATTTCACGTTCAAAGATACGCTGCCACAAATCCATTAATGTTGTGTGCAGATTATCTTTATCAATAGGCTGCAGCCACTCTTTAAAAATCGCCTGACGTGCATCTATATAGCGTACAAAAGGCAGCGACATCCTCATCATCCCTGCATCTACGGCTTCTTCATACAGATCGATCCTTTGATTGAGGTATTCGCGCAAAGTATTGAGCTTGGCAATTTGATTCATAATATACTGTTTTTGTTTCTCCAAAAGATACATTTCGTTTTCCGGCGTCCGTTCCTGAAAATGCTGTTGGATATCTTTCAGACTGATTCCCAACGATTTAAGGAAACAAATCTCTCGTAAATATGGTATCTGGTGTTTACAATAATAACGGTAACCGTTGGTATCGACCTTCGCCGGCTTAAATAAATCAATATTATCGTAATGAATAAGGGTCTGTCTGGTAATTCCGTGCAGTTTTGCCATTTCGCTTATAGAAATATAAGTGCTCATCAAGACCACCTCACCCCATTTTTTTATATTATATAATAGTTTAGGGTGTATTGTAACAATACAGTTTATGAAAAACCTATTCCAAAATAAAAACCCTCTGACCTAAGTCAGAGGGTTTACTGTCAGTCTGGTAGCGCAAAAACACTTTAAAAAGAACCTTGCCTTTTACGAATCTTATTTTGAATATACTTTCAAAATAGCTTAAATTAAGAATTTTTACCGTTTTCAATATCCTTTAATTCGTTTAATACAAACCGTCTAACATACGGCGGCGGCGTTCGTTTCCCAGCTTCCCAATCCTGTATTGTTCGGAATGGTATTTCCATCAGTTCAGACATAGTCTTTTGTGTTAGCCCTGCCGCCAAACGTGCTGTCTTAAATTCGTTCTGCTGTTCCATTAAATCACCGCTTTCTTGACATTCTGATAATATTATAAATCGATAAAACTAATGCAATCGCCGCTACTAAAAAAGTAATTTTTTCAAACATTTGCTTAAATGTGATAGATATGATAGTATAGTATAGTATAGTTTGTAGAAATACCCCCGAAGGGGTGGGGACTTACGTCCCCTGCTATTTTCTACTTGCCTTGTACAGCATTATCGCTCCCGCCAGATTGATGATTGCTGTTACAAGGTTTATTATTTCTACCACATTTTCACACCCCCTTTCTATACTTTAATTATAACACGCATTGCGTGTATTGTCAACATATTTTATAACTTTTTATAAAAAAATTAACTGCCCAGCTTAAAAGCCGAGCAGTTTTTTTATTACAGTAAATCCCCGTTATCAATAATATTACCAATAACATCAACGTTTGCAGTAATTAAATATTTAATTGGTTCTACCATATCTGCAAAAATATCACGACCGCTATAACCTTTCTTTTTATAATACTTCAACATAAAGGTACTGAAATTATTGTTCCATGTCAATAGGGCGATCCAGTTTTCAAACGGATAGCGATTAGCAGTAATTATATCACCTTCAAAAACATCGACAGAGTTGTTACCAATGTGACCAATATGACGCTGAATCGTATCAATCTTTATACTTAATGCAACGTCAGTCCAGTTATTGACCCCTATATAATTTGAAATATCCATCGGGAACATTAAGCCAATCATTGTTGCTTCTAATGGTGGTTGACCTTCTTCTGAACCTGCCGGCGGTTCAGGTGGATAAGGCAGTTCAGGAACTACGACCGGGTAACCATATACCCAGCCGTGCCCGTCTGCAGCTTTAGCTCTGCTATACTCCATTTTTTCATCATCTCACTTTATATTTTTAAACTAACACCGATCATAACGTCACCTTTGCTACCTGCAATCCAGCCGCCGACGTTATTGTTTATCGGAAAACCAATCAGCCCGACTGCACCGTCTTTACTGCGCCCGATACCAATTTCCCAACGCTTAGTTTTATCGATCGTAGGTACTTTGATATTCAGTTCAGCAAAACTGGTTTGCGTAAGCTGCAACTTGTTTTTATCGAAAATATACTTTTCATCATCAGCTTTTTTAATTTCAAATTCTTTGCCGTTTACTTTTACGTTAAGTTCTTGTTTTCCTATTTGAACATCGACATCTGTTTTTTCTGTACTACCATCGACATAAATATATTTTGGTACATAAACAACTTCTGTTTTTGTATCCGCTTCATACTTTACTTCTGTTTTCATTTCCGGTTCTGCAGTAGGGCAGACGTGTGTCAACATTCTGAACCCCCAACCTGCTGCATAACTGATAACACACAAAACAACCACAATTATTTTATTAGTCATAAAAACATCACCAACCGAAAAAATGATGTAATGTACCACAAATAAAACCAATTGCAAAACCAGCTACCGCTTTCGGATTATTTTTCAACCAATTTACAACTGTATTCAATCCGTTTTTTACTATATTCCATACGTTCATCATTTATCACCTCTCATATAATCTGTCACACCACGAGCAATAGCTCTTGCTAAATCATCTTGGTTATTTTCTAACAAAACAACATCAAAATCATTATCAATAAAACCCATTTCGACTAAAACAGCGGGCATATCAGTGTATTTCAAAACAGCAAGATCATTACGCTGTTTCAATCCGCGATCGATAACGGTTGAATCAATGTTTTGCGCTGTAGAAACAAGCTGACGCTGAATGCACCCTGCTAATCTAGCAGCTTTGCTGCTTAAATCAAATACCAATGTTTCAATTCCTCGGGCATAAGTATTGAAAGAATTACAATGTAAACTAACAAATAAATCGGCTTGCCATGCGTTTGCACTCGCGCAAATATTAAAATCTTTTGGTTCTTCCCCGCACAAATTATTACTTTGCAACCGCATAGTTGAACAACCTGCTGATTGTAAATAATATTCAACCAGTTCGCCAACTTTTTTAGCAACATCACATTCCCGTAAACCACTTACAGGATTTACAGCACCTGAATCAACTCCCGGCATATGTCCCGGATTGATAAAAATTTTCATTATAAATCACCCTTTCAATTTTACTAAAATAAAATCACGCAGTTTTTCGCAATAGTCTGCGATACTTGCGTGACCCAATAAGATTAGATTTTCATTGACGCTTGTCAATTCTATCAAGAATACAACTGTTGATATAAACCCCGGAAAAACTTGTGCCGGTATCAAATTAAAACTAAACAGATGAATTTCAGGAACGTTTTTACCTGCAAAAAAACAAACCATAATTGCTAAAGTATAAACAATCATTTTTTCAGTGATCCGCGAAAAACCACGGCTTGTTAAATAATTGTCATTCCATGTTTCAGCCTTAAAAAACTGCCACACTGCCGATTGCCACTTTACATTGATTATTTCATCTACGCGTCTTGAATCAACGATAAACTTTTTGCAAATATACAGCCATCGTGTCAACGTATCAAAAGCAATTAGCCCATAAGCTAAAAACACCATAGCCCAAAACTGTTCACCGAATAACGTTGTTCCGGTTAAAGAAATTGCAGCCCCAGCCGCTAAAATGTCAAAATTGATAACCCTTCCCCAAAGTCTGATAAAAAATTCTTGCATTTAATAACCTTCCTTCTTACTAAAATTTTATATAATCACATTAAGGAGTGTGATTATACTATGAAAAAACGCAAACGCATGAAACTACCAAACGGTTTTGGTAGTATTATTTTTTTACCCGGCAATCGCCGACGTCCTTATGCTGTCTTGAAAACTATCAACGGTAAATCCAAATACATCGGTTATTTTGCTACATATAATGAATCATTGATTTTTTTAGCAGAATGTAACAAAGATCCCTCAATCTACTTGCCGTCACAGATAACTTTTTCAGAAATTTATAAACTTGAAATTGCTGAACGAAAAACAAAAATCACTGCTACTACAGCTAAAAATTATGATGTTAGTTTTGGTTATTGTAAGGCATTGCACACGCGTCCCCTTGCCAGCATTAAAGTTATTGAATTACAGACAATTATTAAGAACCTTTCTGCAGCTGGTATTGGTCACGCGACCCAAAAAAAAGTCAGGCAATTATATCACAACATTTATACCTATGCGGTAAAGTATCAAATAATACCGCCCACTGCTGATATATCAAGGTTTGTTGATATTGATTTACCCAAAAGGAACAAAACAAAACAACCTTTTAATACACGCCAACTTAATAGGGTAAAAGCTTTTGCAGATAGCAATGAACCTCTATCACCTTACGCAATGGCTATAATTATGATGTGCTATAGTGGCGCACGTCCTAGCGAATTTTTATCTATTGAAAAAAACGATGTCAAATTGCATTCTCGTTTTTATAAGATCCGAGAAAGTAAAACCGCTGCCGGACGCAATCGTTTAGTCCCGATCAACCGCAAAGTGATTCATTATTACGATTATTGGTTAAAACGTCCCGGTAAAACATTGGTTACTGATATTGATGGTAACCAATTAACTTATCATAAATTTTTGCGGATTTTTGATAAAATCATGAAAATTACCCACTGCAAGCACAAACCACATGAATGTCGCCATACATGCGCAACATGGTTAGACAACAAAGGCGCAAATAAATTGTCTATCAAAAAAATTCTCGGACACGCTATACAAGACATAACCGACGGAACGTACACACATAAAGATTTGCGCCAACTCAAAAAAGCTATTGACCTTTTATAATTTGTAAGTAATTTGCAAGTATTTTTTACATTCATATCCTAAAAGCACCTTAATTACAGCCAGTATAAGCGTAAGTAATTTGTATTTGATAATTTTATGAACTCAAAACCGTTGCGATAGTAGTGTTTATGCGCTTTCCCCCGGCAAATATGGTTTTAACTGTTCTGCTGTTGCGCAATTAGCAATTTCGGCACGCACTTTTTCAAATTCGCTGTAAGCCGCATATTGCTGTGCTTTTACAAGATTTCCTGCTTCCATCATCTGATCACGCGTTACCTCTAAAAATGACTTTTTAAACAGATTATTTTTATCTGTATAAACCTTGTACATCGTGATATCTTTTTCCATAAGTGTCAAAGCAACCTGCCAGTTGTTCTGATCATCATCATTACAATCAAAGCCGCTGTCGTCTTGTAGCCATACGACAGCATGCTTTTGAGCATCATATTTTTGATATTGGTAGTTTAATGCCTGTTCACGAAGTTCTTCGAGTGTCGGTGGCACATATTCCCTAGCAGCTTTAGCGGCTATATAGGAATCAATAGCAGCGATTTTATCCTCGATGGCTTTAATCGGTTTATCGCAAAAATCACCATTTACGACAGCATGGCTCTGCTGGTCGTCATAGATTACCTCGCTTAATGTTACCTCGTCATCCTGTAAGCTACCACCGTCAATAATGAAGTTATCAGGGCTATCCTTATACATCTTTTCCTCGTTAATTATTAAAACCTCACTGTTCAATATTTGAAAACATTTCATAAGTTATCAATCCTTTCTTATTTTTCTGTCGGAGAACTGCCTTCGCATAATCATAATGTAACCTGTAGCATTGATGGCGATCATAACCACGGCATAACCACTGGTAACAATACTGACGCTCCTTATAATATGGTTTCGACACAGGCAAGACAAACAAATACCACGCGATATACCAACAGTGCAGGCAACCATTCTCACACCATTACTATTGCTGAAACTGGTAGCAATATTGCCCATAATAACCTACAGCCGTATTTAGCTGTATATATGTGGAAACGTACTGCTTGACTCTGTCGGAGAACTGCCTGCACATACACATACTGCTAGCACAAACACGGCAGGAGATCATTCACATACATTTACCTTTGGTCGTTCTTACGAATCTGACAGAGGTGTTCCCGGCGGTGGTGATGGTGATCGCACATATACCAATTCGACCAATACAGCAGGTTCCCATATCCATACTATTGCTATAAGCAATACCGGTAATGACAGAGCCCATAACAATATGCAACCTTATATTTCTGTTTTCATGTGGCAAAGAGTGTCCTGAGAACTGTCGGGGAACTGCCTGAACACGATCATACAGCTACTTGTAATACAGCTGGTGAACATAATCACAGCCTCACTGTTGGTTATGATGTATCAGACGGCACCGGTTGGGGGAAGTATATGCCTGGAACTAATAGAAACCTGCCTACCAGTTCATCAGGAAGTCATGTTCACGCTATTGATATTTCCAACACAGGCAGCAACATTTCGCACAACAATATGCAGCCGTTTTTATCGGTTTACATGTGGTATCGGATTGACTAAAGCGCTGTCGGAGAACTTCCTGCACATAACCACAATGTAACGGTTAGTACAAGCGGGGATCACGCGCATACTTTTACTTTTGTAAAAGAATACGACGCAGGTGGTACAGAACCGGGATCAGCTTCATGGCGTTCTAATCAAGGCACAAAAACAACCGAACAAGCTGGTACACATACTCATACCGTAACTATTAGTAACACTGGCTCTAATTATCCACACAATAACCTGCAGCCTTATATATCTGTTTATTGTTGGCGTAGAACAGCATAGTAGCCTGTCGGGGAACTTCCATCGCATAAGCATAATACCACAGCTACTATAACTACTAATGGAAATCATACGCATACGATTCGCGGCATTTCAGAATATAGTGCTAATTCTTCTGATTATGTAGCTTCTTGTCGTCCAGAGTGGAGCAGAAGTGATAAAACTACTTTAGAGAACGGAAGCCATTCTCATACAGTAACAGTTAATATATCAAACAGTGGAAGTGGTAACGCACATAACAATATGGCGCCCTATTTAGCCGTATATATGTGGCGTAGGATAGGTTAAGACGTACGTTTCCACATATATACAGCAAGGTATGGTTGCATATTATTGTGTGGCATATCAGAACCGGTATTTTTGATATTAGCAGTATGGGTATGATCACCAGCATTTTCGGTATAGACGCCATTTGCAGTAGAACGATAGGCGTCAGCTACACCGTTAGATCCTTCTTCGTTATAGTGGCTATATATTCCATGTTTATGATTGCCAGCTGACGATATCGTTATATTATGCTCGTGACTTGGAAGTTCCCCGACAGATAACTGATGTTCGTGTTCGCCACCGGTACTGCCAGCTTGGTATTCTACGCCCCATTCTGATGTGCCCTGTGCCAGCAAAACACGTCCTGCCGGCATTGCATCCCACGTACCGCCAAAAAGATCTGCAGGCGATGTAGCTACTGTGCTCATATAAATCGACCCAACAGGATAACACATATCCAATTTAAACGAATTAAACGTTGTACTGCTCCCATCGCCTTTGGTGACGGTTACTGTGCCGTTTTTTTCTGTTACCGATTTTACATAACAATTGAAAACAGTTTCATGTGCGTCCTCTGCCTCGTTGTGTTTTTTAATAGCAGTATCCATTTCTAATACCGTCGGATAAACAATACTTTTATCAATCACTGCTTGAATATTTTGAGCATTAGACACAACGAAAGTTGTTTTAAAAATTGCTTCATTCACTGGGTCTGTTTTGTCCGGCATATAATCAGCATAATTCCCGGCGTTAGTATACGCGTAAAGCCTTTCTGTGCCACCTTCTCCTATTTTTGCAAATACACCTATTTCTTTAGCATGAAAACCCGCGTCAACTTCGCTGTTACTTACAACAGCGGTTAATGTTACCTGCCCCGGGCGAGATGTAGCGTCAATCGCTGTAATATTTGCATTTATCCTATTATCGATTAAATCCGTCAAATTTATGATTGATCCACCATTTAAATCGCCTGCCCCTAGAGTAACTTTTGTAAAAATCAAACCTTGACCACCTTGTGATTCTGCGATCATACTTAATCCTTCTTTTGTTATTACCATGCTCGGATATTTAGCCATTTTTTCACTCTCCTTACCTTATTTCAATCAAATTACACAATCTTACAAAACCAACAGCACTAACGACAGAATCATCAATTTCGATACTAATATCTAAATCAGCTGGTATATTCACCGTATTTCCGCATGATACAACTCCGGCAACTCTGATCGTACCTTCGGCACTCATAATATTTCTGAAAAAATATCCTAAATGCGCAGGTTTCTTTTCATTAAGCAGTTCGACTATATATCTTAAATTAAGCATTATATAACCGCTCTGCACCTCATAAAGCAGCTTGCCGTCAACAAAATCAATTACTATGCCGTCTTTATACCAAGCGTCAGCAACCGACTGTAATAAAGCAATACTGGCTTTACCATTGGCTTTCCATTTCGATTCGATTATTTTGCGACGTTCTTCAATGCTTTGCGTCGATAAAGGTATAATAGCCATTTCCCTTTCAAACCTTTTTACTGTATTAAGATCAGCAGTATCGAAAAAATAATTACTAAACACCACATCGAGAACATCGGATATATTATCGGCGTAAATCCCAGCCGCATTATAAAGCTGCTGTACCCACGGATCAGACCGGTATATTGAATTTAATGCTTTCAGCGTATAGTCTTTAGCTTTCACTTACGACCACCTGCCCCAGCACTGCAACCTGTTCTCCGTCGATCGCAACACGATCCTTACCACCATTCAGCAAGACGTCAGTATAATCAATAACGCCTTGCGCTGATAATACAGCGTCAGCGATCATCGCATATGAAACATAGTCTTGCTTAAATGCAATAGTTTTCAAATACTCTGTTACTGTTTCAGTGATTTCAACAGTCACCGTCGGCAGATCATATCCTGACTTTAATGTGACTGCCGTAATAACATTTATCATCAAAGGTTCAGCAGCTTGAACGGTACAATATGCCCCCGTCGGCGCAGCACCTTCACCTCTACCGGTAATACCCGGGTCAATGTGATTCTGAACATTTTTGATAATTTCATCAGACGGAACAACTCTATTACTGTCAATTACCACCACTTTCACAGTATTATCACCAGCCCAAAGTGGAAAAATTTTAGCGTCTCCGACACCTTCAACTTCTTTAGCCCATGCTTTATAATGGTAAATATTTCCGCTCACAATAGGTTCACGAAGCGATTCGAGATATCGCTCACGAAAATCATCATCTGATTCGGCGTCATAGCCGTCTTTTGTTGGATCATCATTCGTAATTGTCGCAATTCCTTGTAATGTTATTGGCATATTAACAATAGTATTAGCACCAACATTACCGATATTGCCAGCAACAACACATTTAACCATTACTGTATCGCTGCTGTTGACTGCTTTACTTTCAACAGATTCAAATTGTACCCCGCCGTCTGATTCAAATAAATCACCTGTATTAACAAAGCCGCTGCCTTCAACAATACGGACAAATCCAATTGCAAAAGTAGCGGCTTTTCTCTTAACATTTCGACGTTGTTCGATAAACCTTGTCAAATCATTTCCTGACAAATTATTCACGTCAAGTTTGTTTTCGATATCTTGCGCTTTTACATACAATGCTAAACAGGTAATTGCAAAAGCTCTTGTCAGATCATAAGTTGGAAATCCTTGCGTTTTTTGATAGTCATTAGAAATATTTTCCAACATATCAGAATGAATTTTATTAACATCAGATGTCATTTATTAGTTTCACTTCCTCACCGGTGTTAGTTGTGACCGTAAAACTGAATCTGCCCTTACTGAAAACCCAATCAGTCACACTCACCACAGCTGGGCAGCCGTTTAAAATTCCGTTTACAATCCGCTTTTTTATTTCAGCCAATACATAAGACCTCGGCAACCTGTACCCCAGCAACCCGTCCAGCCTGACCCCAAAATCCGAATTATAAATCGCAAATTTATCTGACCTTGTTCTGATAAATAATTCGATCCATTGCTTTATTGCGTCTACCTGCGTAGTATCCTTATTATTACCGTTGGCAAAAATAAAACATTTGTTTTTATAATCAAACGCAAACGATCGCCCTACATGGTTATTAGACAACTGCATTTCATCGTTTTCCGTAGTATTTATCAATGATAAATCAATTGACGGGAACATTTTATTCTACCCCCTTTACTATATCGACAATAAAAAAGTGCTGCCCGCTTTCGTCAGGCTGCACCATTACCATATCGCCAATTTTCCAAACTTCATGAAGATGAATCTTTCCGGTCGCATTGATATCACCACTTGCGTCATAACTGCCGCCGCCGTGTTCACAGCTTACCTTTATTTGTCCGCTCTGCGATTGATCTGCAGTGAAATCAAAGTCACTTTTTCTTTCCAAAAGCTGATTGCACACATAACAATTTGATCGGTCAATAAAAAATTTTCCGTCTTGAATAGATATTTTCAACGGTTCTAGCGATACAATTTTGCCAAGTATCGCACCCAACGGTTTAGGATTATCACGGTCTTTAAATAAATTCGCAAGCGTTACTTCCCAATCTTTCATCAAATCACCGCCAAACTCAAAGACATGGTATGTAAAGCAGGAGTGTAATTATGCACGCAGTTTTTAACCAAGAATGTCCCTACCAAATCAATTTCAGGTTTATTAAAAACCAACAAACGCCCTGATCTAACTTTGTCATCACCGAAAAATTTTAAAGACCGGTCTATTTGTACCTTGTTCAGCTCTAACAATTTCTTCACCGCGATATTCTGCGCCTGCGCTGAATTTTTATCATCAACCTTTTCAATTTTAGCCAACAAACCATAATGTTTTATACTTTCCGCGTCTTCTGCCATGCCGTACACTTGCACATGTTTTTCACTGCTGGCGACAACTGTTATTCGATTACACATATCAGCGATAGAATATGTTGCAGCGTATTCCCCCGGCAAATCAGTAATGTTAAATTCTTTTCCCCCGGTATAAGGGACATATTTTGCGTCAATGATCAAATCTGTATATCGTTCAACATACAGCTTATTCAACCTTACTTCAAAGCGATATTTTTCACCGCGTTCAGCAGTCGCTTTTTTTAGTAAATCACGTATGATATCAGATACTTTATTTCCGTTATAAATCGCTTTCACCAGTGTCGGAATTTCAACAATATTACCGATTGGAATATTAAATTCATTACACAACTGACGTATCGCTTCACTCACAGATATTCCGTCATATTGTTTCATTGCTTCTGACTTATTTAGATAATATGCAAAATCATATGCGGTATATGATCGCGCCGTTATTCCATTGCGGCTATCTTCGACGATAATGCCCGCAAAAACAAGTTCGTCGTTATTGCTGAACATAACTATACCGCCATTTTCCAGCCCTTGACTGAAATTTTTATCAAGCATATTTACCAGCATTTCAAAATGAAAATCCATTCCTAAAGCGTCAACATTATCCGACCGCGAATAATTCGATGATACTGCTGTTATATCACGTCGTTCACCGTTTTTTTCATAAATTAGAGATAATTTATTCATTGCGAACACCTGCTGCCATTTTCAATAACGAATTCAATTCAGAACCTAATTTATATTCACTGGCTTTCAAACTGTAATGTATGTCGCCGACCTTGTCAGAATAATAGGTAAATTCATCGACTAAACACGACATGTCAATGTAAACATCGCCATTACCATAAGTAATAGAACATTGCAGGGGAATGTATTTACGACGCCACTTTTCAAAAAATTCAACAACTTTTTGCGCACTGCTACCAGTAGGACGGGCAAAAGGATAGTTTTTACCTTCCGCCGGCAATAAACTTTCAATTGTTATTTCTCGTAATCCCATTAACCCGATCACCCTGATTGATCCTGAAATAGATTCAAATGTTTCGTTGTTCTGCGGCTGTGCCAATTCAGGCAAATCAGCGGGTACAATTGGCAATACAATATAGTCACTTTTATTCTCAACTGAAAATACAATATCGGCAGCCTGCTTTTGAAATGGTATTCCAATGCCTACAGATTGAAACGCATTTGCAAATGCTGAAAAAATACTCGCCATACACTCACCCCCTAAATATTACCCAGCGCAGCGCGCAATTTTGCTACAATAACATCGCCCACATAATCGGCATATTCTTCATTGCCAATCACATTACCCTCTATCGTCACATACAAGGCGATTTGCGGCTGTGAATTCATCTGTCTGGCACTTTTATCGTGCGGTACTATTTGCGACCCGCTAGGCAGATTTACAAGTTCACCGCGCCCATCTTCATTTATTTCAGCAAGCCCACCTTTAAAATAAGATGTGCCTGTCGCAAAGTTAGGCACAGTCGGAAGATCAGGCTTAAATCCTTTACCACCAAAACCTGGCACCCATGACGGAACAGTAAAGTTAATGCCGTTAATACTGCTAATAACTTTATTGACCATATCAATAATAAGATTCAGCGGAGTTCTTACCAATTGTACCAATCCATCAAAAAGGCTTCCCAAAATGTTTATTACGTTCTGCCAAGCACCAGACCAATTGCCAGTAAATACATTGACGATAAAATCAATCAAATTTGTAAAAACTGTTTGGATTGTATTAACTACTGTCATCACCTGCATGAAAGCACCCGTCACAACCGTTTCGATAACCGAAAAAACAGTTTCAAATAGCGGCGAAAATATTGACGCTATGTAATTACCAAACGCCTTTATCGAATCCCATACCGATAATACTGCCGCTTTTACTTTATCCCAATTCCTATACAGATAAACCAACGCTGCAATCAATAAGCCTATACCAATCGCCCATAAAGCAAATGGATTCATAGTCGCAATAAATTTCATTATTCCACCGGCAGCAGAAATGCCCGATGTAAAGTCTTTGATTTTATCAAGTCCACTACTAACGGTAGAAATAACATTAAACGCAGTGAACGCCGCTGTAATCCCTGCTAAAACCGGTATCAATATTTCAGAATTATCAATCATGAAAGCTATAACTTTACCAGCAACTTCAAACGTATCGAACATAACGTCACCAAATTTAACAATCCCGTCAATCACTGCTGGAATGTATTTATCAATAACAGGACTTAATTCATCAAATTTTTTAATAAAGCGATCGAGAACTTTCATTGCTTTATTTTCAATGACTGGTGTCAATCCACCAATTACAGACCAAAATTTACCTTTCAATGGCATTAATTTTATGCCTAAATTTTCAAGCATATCACCATAAGTATTCATACCTTGCTGCCCTTTGCCGACATCGGTTTTAGCCATAGCAGCATTTACCCCGCCAACATTATTTTGCAACACTTTTGCTATTGTAGCGGCTTTCGTCATTGCATCGCCGTTTTTGATAATTTCTTTTTCAGATTCAGTCATTGTAATACCGACACGGCTCATTGCCGTAACCTGACCGGTCATAGCTTTACCTATCATATTCGCAATACCAACGGCGTCTTGCTGTGTCGCATTCATACCTTTTTGTTGTACAAGCAGATCAAGCATTCCACCCGAAAGCATTTTAATTTGTTCGCCGTTTAACTGAAACGTTGCAAGCTGTTGCATACCAGCAAGCGTTACTTCATCGCCTACAACACCTAAATTTTGTAATTCCGAAGCATATGCAGACAATTCCTTACGAACAGTTTTATAGTGTTCAGCACTTACAGCCTGTATAGACGTAACATTTTTTAAAATAGCTTCCAGTTTTGTTTCTGCTTCAACTTGCGCTTGTCCCATTTCTAGCCACTTTTGAGAAGCTGACACAATGCCGCCTATCGTCAGAACTCCACCCAACGTGCCGACGACTGCCCCAAGTTTCCCAACCGTGCCAACCAAACTCAAAAACTTATTATTAGCACCTTTAGCAAAATTGTTTACCGCGTTCTGCGTGTTTTTAAATTGCCGTTCAGCCTGTTTTGTCTTACCTGCTACAGCTGTGATCGGAGCTGAAAATTTATCGACCAATGTCAATAACACGTTTATTCCTCTAGCCAATCTTTTCAACCCCTTTCAAAACCGCCGAATTTTCTTCTGCAGTCACTCCCATTGACGCAATGAAAAATTGTTTTTCCAATGGCGTCAGATTCATCAATTCTTTCACCGAATGCCCTCGTTCAAGGTAATAATGAATCATATACATTTCTGAATCTGACTTTATTAGTTTTTTAACATTTCTCCAATTTTTTCAAGATCAACGTTATACATTTTCAGTAATTCATCACCGATCTTGCCAATTGCCATAAAATCGCCGCCGAATATTTTTTCGACAATATCATATGGTTCAGCACACTCATACGCCGCTTGCAAATTTTTATTTTGCAACAGCAGGCAGGAATCATAAATCAGCATTTTAACAGCTTCACTGATCGCCATAACAGACCGACCATGAACAGAAAAAACATCGTCAATAACTCTGACTATCGCAGATAAAGGAATTTGTTTAAAGACAAGTGTGCCGCCTAAACTCTCAATTTCAACTTCGATCGTCTTTTTAAAAAGCAACTCCGTTTTCTTATCGATTAACTCTTCAAGCGTCAATAAATGCTTACCATTTTGTATTGTTTCTTTCATTTGTTCTTCACCTCATAAAATAAAAACGTCC
>ENA-OOWH01001282-OOWH01001282.1-human-gut-metagenome-genome-assembly--contig:-NODE-1282-length-15629-cov-7.829459_pt1 | contig 15629 bp, 8 predicted proteins | sample MGYA00241576_ERZ501321 | MGnify/ENA primary metagenome ERZ501321 (study PRJEB25962, sample SAMEA2042733) | human gut metagenome | biome: human gut; feature: human-associated habitat; material: faeces... | reverse complement strand
GATTACTTTATGTGGTGCCGTCCCTCCGCGTACAATTACAATACTTACTATGAAGAGGACACCGACGGCGACGGCATCCCTGATGAATGGGAGACTGCCAACGGTTTGAACCCCAAAAGTAAGGCCGACGGTGCCAAATATACTCTAAGTAAAACGTATACCAATCTGGAGGTTTACCTCAACAGTCTGGTAGAAACGTTGTATCCCAACAAATAAATCGTCTATATCCCCAAACAGTTAAAAGATAATGAAGCAGAAAATATCTCTATTTTATGTAGCTATTGCATTCAGCATCGCAGGATTATGTACCTCATGCTCTTCCGACGATCCTGTAGATGATACAGGTGGAGGAACAAATAATCCAGGTGGGACATCTTCTGATGTCAAGCAACTGGATTATGGAGAACTTCTTGCTTTCCCATACGCCGAAGGCCACGGTCGCAATACCACCGGAGGACGCGGAGGAAAAGTTTATCATGTGACTAGCCTTGAAGACGACACCAGTGGAAGTATCAGCGGAAGTCTGCGCTGGGCTATGAAACAAGACGGTCCTAAAACGATTGTATTTGATGTGTCGGGTACCATCTATTTGAAATCGGAATTAAAAACCCAGAAAGATGATCTGACCATTGCCGGACAAACATCACCGGGCGGTATCTGTATCGCCAATTACCCATTTACGATTAATTCCAGCAATATCATCATTCGTTTCATCCGTTTTCGCCCCGGAAACTCTAACGTAGACTGCGACGGATTAGGAGGTTGTGACAAACAAAATGTAATCATCGATCATTGTTCAGTAAGCTGGGGAAGCGATGAATGTCTTTCTGTCTATGGTATGCAAAATTCTACCGTACAATGGTGTTTAGCTTATCAAGCCTTACGTGTGACTGATGTAAAGATCAATGCTGCCACAGGTAAATTCGCTTCTCACGGATATGGCGGTAACTGGGGAGGAAACTATGCCTCTTACCACCATAACCTGATAGCCCATTGCGAAAGCCGTGTTCCACGCCTTGGTCCCCGATATACTACATTAGCACTGAACAACAACGATGGAGAGCGAGTGGATATGCGCAACAATGTTTACTACAATTGGGGAGGCGAAGGCTGCTACGGTGGTGAAGCGCAACACGTGAATATCGTTAACAACTACTACAAGCCAGGCCCCGGAACCGATGAAAGCGGTAAAGCAGACCGTGCTTACCGTATCGCCAAGCCGGATGTATATCCGGAAAATTACTCCGGCGAAGCTTACAAAAAATGGCTTCAAACTTGGGGGAAGTTTTATATCGACGGAAATAAAGTGGTAGGCAATACGACTGTTAGCAATGATAACTGGACAAAAGGCGTATTTGAACAAATGGATAATAAAAACTGTGCAACTACGGAGCTTTGGAACCAACATACCCAGATAAAATCAAGTTCACCGGTAGTTAAGACAGGAAATGTAAGAACTCATACGCCGGATGAGGCTTATGAACGTGTGATGAGCTATGCAGGAGCCAGCAACTATCGTGATAAAGTCGACGAGTTGATAATTAGCGACGTTAAAAACAGAAAAGCAAGTTGCACGGGAGATGCCAGCAAATGGGAAGGTCTTTCCGGCTACTCACAAAACAAAAGTGGATATATCAACGACCCGAAAGATGTCTGCACAGCCTTAGGAGTAAGTGATCCCTACGATGTTCTGAAATCTGTAACCAATGCAAACGTGAAAGATACGGACGGTGACGGTATTCCCGACTACTGGGAAGAAGAATATGGTTTGAATCCCAAGAAATCTGCTGATGGAAAAGAAACGACTATTGACAAAAACGGGAAGTACACTAATCTGGAAATGTATCTCAATAGTCTGGTGCACGAAATCATGGTAAATGGTGCGACAGGTGGCAGTGTTATAGAATAATTTTAGTAAATTCAAACCCAAATGATAAATTAGTAATGAAAAAGAATATATTAGCAATCTGTAGTTTGATATTGGCTTTTCCTCTAGTGGGACAAGCCATGCAACCTGCCATTTCGGTTGAAAAAACATCAAAGGACTATCCTACCCCGGATCGTTCCAAAGTTCTCGCCTTCCCCGGTGCCGACGGAGCAGGAAAATATCCCACCGGTGGTGCCGGAGGTACTGTATACACTGTTACGTCCCTGGCAGACGACGGTTCGGAAGGGACACTTCGCTGGGCTATCAGCAAGAAAGGTCCCCGCACCATTATCTTTGCGGTTAGCGGAATTATTGAATTACAAAAAGCATTAAAACTCAGCAATGGTGATGTGACCATTGCAGGACAGACAGCTCCGGGTGATGGCATTTGCCTGAAAAACTATACATTCTCTATTCAGGCAGACAATGTTATCGTCCGTTTCATCCGTTCCCGTATGGGAGTCGACATCAAACAAAAAGGTGACGACTCAATGAATGGTACTAAAGCGCACCAAAACATTATCATAGACCACTGCTCCATGAGTTGGTGTACGGACGAATGTGCCACATTCTATGATAACCGTAATTTCACACTTCAGTGGTGCATCATCAGTGAAAGTCTCGCCAATTCTATCCACGAAAAGGGAGCACATGGTTATGGGGGTATCTGGGGTGGACAACCTGCTACTTTTCACCATAACTTACTCGCCCATCACACTAACCGCACACCCCGTCTTTGCGGAAGCCGTTATACGGGTCGTCCGGAAGATGAAAAAGTGGAATTATTCAATAATGTGATTTATAATTATGGCAGTGACGGTGCTTATGCCGGTGAAGGAGGTTCCTACAACTTTATCAATAACTACTATAAACCGGGACCTTTCAGTGCGACAAAAGGTTCTTTCAAACGCTTGTTTACAGCGTATGCCGATGATGGCAAAAACAACAATAAAGCAGGTGTTCATGGTGTATTCTATTTCAAAGGTAACTATATGGATCCTACCTGTCCCAAACTGACCGATAAGCAGAAAGAGGCTCTTTATAAAGTGAATATGGATAACTCTTACGGACTGGTTATCAAAAAGGACTTTGCCACAGAAAAGGAAGTACTGTCTAAAAAAGCATTTGACATAGCCGAACATACTTCTTTGCAACCTGCCAAGAAAGCCTACAAAGATGTTCTCGAGTTTGCCGGTGCTTCATATCGCCGTGACGCCATAGACCAACGCATCGTAGATGAAACTCTCAAAGGCACTTATACTTACGAAGGTTCTCACGGAAGCACGAATGGAATGATTGACCAACCGTCTGATGTAGGAGGATGGCCGGAATATAAATCAGAAACAGCACTTGTTGATACAGATGGTGATGGTATTCCCGATGAATGGGAAAAGAAACACAACCTTAATCCCAATGATCCTTCAGACGGAGCCAAATATACATTAAGCCCGGAATATACAAACCTGGAAATGTATATGAACAGCCTTGTGAATCATCTATACCCTAAAAAATAATTTCGGATAACCAAGATGAGGGTAAATGTATCGGAACTCTCATAAACAAAAAATCACCCTCGCCACAGATAGTTGTAGTGAGGGTGATTTCGATAAAAGGGGAGCTTTGAACATCCCCCTTTCTATTTCTTTCCTTTCCTATTATTATCTCCCCACTCTATCCCGATACTCTGTAGGCGTCATTCCAACCTGTGCTTTAAAGCATTTACTGAAATAACGCGGATCATTAATGCCGACCATATACGAAATCTGGGTCATATTAAATTCTCCGATTTCTATTAATTGTGTAGCCCGCTTGATACGCATTTCTTTGATAAATTCAATCGGAGCCAATCCGGTAAGTGTTTTCAGCTTCTTGAAGAAGACAGAACGGCTGACAGCCAGTTCCCGAACCAAATCATCTACCACCAGTTCTCCATTATCCATGTTCTGCTCCATCAATTCAATCAATTTATCCATAAACTTACGGTCGTTGGGAGACATTTCGAGAGTTGTAGGTGGAGTTTCGGACACATCTTCTTCAGCAGACGGCATATCCGTAGCCACAGGCACTTCCTCCTGACCGGTAGAAATATTGATATGCATCAGACTATCCCGGTAGAAACTTTGCAGTTTCTTACGCTGCATCAACAGATTTTCCACACGTGCTTGCAGATAGGTAGCACTGAAAGGCTTCGTTATATAATCATCCGCACCATATTCCAATCCCTCCAGTTTGCTTTCAATCGTAGTTTTGGCAGTAAGCAAAATGATAGGTATATGGCTGGTCGTCATATCCGCACGCAGTTCACGCGTCATTTCGATACCGTCTTTTTCAGGCATCATCACGTCACTGATGATAATATCCGGCAGGTACTTCAAAGCCTTGTTTGCCCCCTCCTTACCGTCAGCAGCTTCCACCACCCGGTACATCGGAGAAAATATACTGCGCAAGAATTCACGTAACTCCTGATTATCTTCGACTAACAGCATCAATTCTTTGGAGTTCTCTTCTTTCGCAAATTCTTCCCCATACACATCATCAATCTTCTCCGAATCATCGCTTACCAACGTTTCAGACTGAATGGAAGAATTGGCAATATCCACTACCTGTCCCATTCTTGCCGGAGCATCCGCATCTTCCAGAATAAACTCGGCTTCCTTATCGTAATGTTCTTTTCCCTTGAGGAAATCGACTTTGAAGCAACTCCCTTCTCCCAAATGACTATCAACGGAAATAGTCGCTTTATGCATTTCCACCAACTCTTTCACCAATGAAAGTCCGATACCCGTACTAGCCTGATTGAAAAGATTCTTATCTACCAGATTCTCAAAACGGACAAACAGTGACTTCTTTTTGTTTTCTGCGATACCGATCCCCTGATCTTGCACACCGATAGAAACTGTCTTTTCATCTTCCCGGATAAACATCGTAATCATCTTGCCATTCGGCGTATATTTAAATGCATTGGAAAGCAAATTGAATACAATCTTTTCCAGCTTATCGGCATCCACCCAAAGATAAAGATGTTCCTTTTCGGTCTGGAACAGGAAATCAATCCGATGTTCCTCGGCCACAGCTTCAAAATTATCCATCACCTTACGGACGAAAGGTACAATATCCACCCGCTGCACCTGCATCTTCATCTTCTTATTCTGAATCTTGCGGAAGTCCAGAATCTGATTGACAAGACGGAGCATCCGATTGGTGTTCCGTTCAACCACCACTAACTGTTCGCGAGCATCAGCCGGCAATTTATCATTCTTCAAGACCTGCTCCACCGGACCAGCTATCAACGTAAGCGGAGTACGCAACTCATGCGATATGTTAGTAAAGAAACGCAGTTTTATATCTGAAATCTGCTGTTCGACCGAAACTTCATGCTTCAACCGATAAATAGTAAACAGGATATAAACGGCTACGAGAATAATAATCAGAATAAAAAGAACATAAAGCACATAAGCTACCGGCGTCTCCCAGAAAGAAGGCAGAATAACAATGTTCAGTATACGTTCATTATCCACCCACACACCATCACTATTCGTTGAACGAACACGGAGCACATACTCTCCTTTCGGAAGATTCGTATAAGTCACACTACGCTGCTTGTCGGCAAAAGTCCATTGTTTCTCAAATCCGTCGAGAATATAAGCATACTGTATATTCTGCGGATTAGTATAATCGAGTGCAGCGAAGTGAACGGAGAAAATATTCTCTTTGTGTGAGAGCACCAATGGGTCGGTATCGTCAATATCCACCTTCAACAAGGAGTTATCTCCGGGCGTAATATCCTCATTAGTCACCATCAGTTTGGAGAATACGATAGGTGGGATATAGCTACTCTTACGAATAGAGTCGGGATTAAATATAAAGACTCCCCCACTGGCACCGAAAAGCATACTTCCTTTAGCCGTCAATGTGGAAGCCGCTTCACTAAAGCGCACTGGGAAAGTAATACTACGTTCGTCGTAACTTTCAAAACGTTCTTCAGACGGGATAAATTTACAAATTCCATTCTCCGTACTAATCCATAAATTCTCCTTACTATCTTCGCGGGCAGAAAGCAAGACGTCGGAAGGAAGACCGTCCAGTACGGAATATGATTTGAACTCTCCGTGGCCGTCCTTACTGATAGATATCAGTTTGTTGAGTCCCCCACCGAAAGTAGCCAGATACAGTTCCTTTTTCTTAGTGGAAATAATCCAATGGACATCATTATTACTCAGACTTTGCGTATCGTTCGGCATACGGGAGAAATGATAAAACTGCACATCCTCCGGTTTCTTAAAGTTCTCATCAAAAGCAACAGCTCCCGTAGTTGTACCTACCCACAGGCGTCCATTATTATCGGAAGTAATGAAACGCGCTTTGTAGCAAGGATCAATCGGATACCCTTTCAGATTATTCCGGTGATTGATAAACAATGTCTTTCCTGCTTCATTCTGCGTGATATAATTGATACCTCCGGCAAAAGTAGCTACCCAAATACGACCATAATGATCTTCATAGATACAATACACATTATTATCGCTCAAACTGTACATATCCTCTTCACGATGAAGATAACGGGTCAGTTTATAAGACATTCCGTTGGAAGAAGTCGGCTCGGCACGGACAAGTCCGTCTCCTTTTGTTGCAATCCAGATGATTCCTTTCGAATCCTGAATAACAAAATAAACAGTTCCCAACATGGGAGTACCGGTAGTAGAAACGATGCCGCTTTCGGTCAGGTATCCTTTATAAGCTTTATCGGCATCATACATACGAAGCATACCATCTTTCAAGCCAACCCACAGATTACCCAGTTTGTCTTCGCACAGGGCACGTACCTCATTATGCAATGATTCATGTTCATGCGGCATGGGAGTCATCATCGCAAAAGGTACATTCCGATAAGTCACCTTCTCCAATCCCTTGGAGTGGGTGCAAAGCCATAAATTACCTTGTTTGTCGGAGAAAGCCGAATGAATCTTATTGGAAAAACGCCAGTCACGACTACCCAGTCCATTATAGAAAGGAACCAATCGTTTTTTTTGAGGATCGAAGTAAGAGAAACCTCCTCCATAAGGGTGTACCCAAAGATACCCGTTTACATCTTCATGGATATGGAAGGCCGGACGGGAACGTTCAGGATTACTGTATTCAATAAGAATCTGTTCACGGGTCACCACTCTGGTCGAGGGATTAAAATGGGCTACAACACCCGGTTCTTCCTGCTCGAACCACACTTCCGAAGAACGGTCTACATAAGCAGAAAGGATTGGTTTTGCGGGTAAAGCCTTACAAGTCAGGAATGAGTAATGCACATTTGTTTTGGTCCGCAGGTTATAAGTAAAGAAACCATCCGAATCGGTAGTAATTACAGAAACGTCCGGTGCAACGGGGTGAATGGAAGTGATCTGCCCTTTTGTAGGAAGTTCGATCAACGTAAATTCTCCGCTATCTTTCTGATAAGACCAGATACGTCCCTGATCCGAAGCAAAGCAGATGTCCTTATCCCGCTCCTGTACTGCATAGAAAGCCTGATTCATTCCGCCAAACTTTCCTTTTGTCTCCGTGAAATAGGAATCCGGTTCTTTCTTTCCGGGATGGATCATGCCGAGGCCGTTGTCTGTTAACAGCCAGTCATTGCCTGCTTTATCCTGATAAACTTTGAATACATGTAAAGAGGGAAACAGTTCCGTCTTACTGGAATAAATATCCCATGTCAGGCGATGATTCTCATTTGGATGAGTCAGGATGCGGATAGCTCCGTCATTTTCTGTCAGCAGCCAGACGGTTCCGTTCGGCATCACCTCAATGGTATGCACATTGAAAGCACTCCCCTCCTCTCCGGCAGCAGGTACTTGTTCGAAAGTCTCTGTCTTCGGGTCGAAACGATGGACACGATTATCATAAGTCAGTAGCCACAAAAAACCATAACGGTCTTCATAGATACGGTCTACGCGATTATTGGTCAGACTGATGTAATTTCCCTGACGAGCCTTATATGTTTTGAAGGTATAACCGTTGAAACGGTTGATTCCATCCCAAGTGGCAAACCAAAGGTTGTCTTTGTGATCTTGCAAGATGTTCATCACCGTATTTTGGGACAATCCATCTTCAGTAGAATAGTGGGTGAAAAAACAGTGCTGCTGCGCATGTGTCGAGAACACAATAGCTAGCAAAAGAATTACTGAAATTAAGGTTTTCTTCATCATATAACTAGGTTCTGTGCCGTAAAGATAGAAAAATAGTTGTACTTTTATGCAATCTTTAGCGGCTATTTAACAGAATCGAACCATTCTATAGGACAAGTGATCTATTGTCTTTTATATATCCATTGTTTTTTGCTTAGTAATTCATTTCTTTACATATTCGTCAAGTCAACGTTTCACTGTTATCAGTTTGTTTCCGTCCGCTACCGGACCCCATCCATCTTCGCCTGCCAGTACAGTCGTAATCTCGTATCCTTGCAGGTTTTTCAGTTGTTGGGAGAAAGCGGCACGCGCTTTCGGATTGGCTCCTTCGCCCCGACTCTCATATTCGGCATAGAAGACTGTATTTTCGTTCTCTTTCTTGCCCCAGTTATTCCAACCGACAGGGAGAATGTGTTTACCTAGTTCGCAACGGATAAATACAGCTTGCGCATACGGACGCCAGGGACGAGACAGATATACTTTTGTAGCTTCCGGTTCCGCAGTCAGTTTGCAATCATAGAATACATAGCCATATTTTTTTCCTTTATCTGTAGAGGGAGCGGTGACATAACCATCCCGTTTGCTATGAATGTGACAACGGTTGAAAACAGCCGTAGACCAGCCGAAGATAAAATCAACCGTTCCTTCGATGTAGCAGTCTTCATAATATTGGCGGCTTTGCTTGCTGTATGTATAGAGGGTATCTTGGAAGCCGAGGAAACGACAGTTCTTAAAATAGACACGATCGGCAGATACGAAACAGGCAACTGCTTGTCCTACGGGACCTGATGAGTTCTCGAATGTGATATTCTCCGCATAAAAATCGGGGGCATAGATGTAACAGCTGGACGAACCGGAAGTTCCCATGTTCTCGCCGAATACATTTTTCTTGTTTGCAAAACCGTCATAAGTCAGTATCGCACCGTCTTCTCCAATCAAAGAGATATTAATCTTGGATTCAGGGATGATGAGCTTCTCTTTATAAGTTCCTTTACGAATCAGGATAGTGGTACGAACGTCTTTGCGAAAATCGGGAACAGCATTGATAGCTTCCTGCACGGTAAAGAAATCACCGCTACCGTCTTGGGCCACTACATAATCGAATTGACGGATATATTTCGCCAGTTCCGGAATTTCCTTGCCGATGGCATCCACTGCCAGTCCGGCAATTGTTCGTGCTCCGTATACGTTTAAATGAGTATTGTCTTCACGACCTTTCGGGAAAGCCGGCACCTGATTGGGTTCGACAAACATGAATAGTTTCTTTGATTCTACAGGTCCAAGTCCCTGCACCAGGTCATGAGTAATCTTGTTCATGTCGATGAAAGTCACTCCCAGTTCTTTTGCCACATTGCGGGGAGCATCCAGATAGGCACCATGCGTATCAAATAAAACGGTTCCCTCTTTCGGTTGTTCCTTTTCCCCCGGTGTACGGCGGACATCTTTTGCGATGGCATCATCCTTCGGCTGCACAAAGTTTCGACGGACGATAGAGTTGAACAATACCGGAATTCCACCTTTGGCGCGGGTTTCATTCACATACCGACGAAGAATTTTATCAAAAGTACTACCCGGATCGGTGTGACGGGTAGAGTCTGCTTTCTCATCATTATGGCCGAACTGGATAAAGACATAATCTCCTTTCTTCACCTTAGAAATTACTTTTTCCCAGCGTCCTTCGCTGATAAAGCTCTTGGAACTTCGACCGTTGGCTGCATGATTGTCTATCCGTATGTCTTCGGAGAAGAATCCGGGAAGTACCATTCCCCAACCACGTTCGGGATTTCCTCCGTCTATTTTCTTGTTAGCCATTGTCGAATCACCTATCATAAAGATAGTGACGACCGGTTTGTCTGCACGAAATGCAGAAAAAAGAATAAGAGCCGTTGCAAGTAGCCCTACCATTTTAACCCTAAGTGTTTTCATATTCTTCATCCCCTCCTATGAGTTTTATTTTTTGTTTTTATCTGCCACCTGCAACGTTTTGCTCATATCTTACTTGCAATCAACCGATTGCAGCGTTGCAGATACTGTTGCAGATACCGTTGCAGATGTTTATCTGCAACACCTTATATAATCCTGTTTTGCACGCAGACAAATTCAGTTTCCACGTATAGGAACTACAGTTTCCCCGGTAAGAAACGCTAGTTTCCACGTAGAGATACGACAGTTCCCACATAGGGAAACTGCAGTTTCCTGCCTTGGAACGGGAATTTCAAGCCAGGAAAGCAAATGCCCAAGCCCGGAAACAAAAATTTCAAGCTGCATAAACAGTCGGAAAACCTACGTATTTTTATTTATAGGGATACCAATTACTGCTTTCCTTAAAGATATTTTGCGGAGTATACTTCATTGCCTCCTTATTTGTCAACTGTTTAGCCCATGCCACACGCCCGGAAGTATCTGCGCCCGCACCCGTATTTCCGAATTCGGCATAACGGGCTGTCTTTTCGTTCTCCGGATTCTTCCAATTGTGCCATCCTTCGGGACGGATATGATTACCAAACTCACAATTGATAAAGACCGTTGCCGCATAAGGACGCCACGGACGACCTAAATATACTTTTTTCACTCCCGGAGCGGCCGTCAACTTACAGTTTTTGAAAACATAACCGAATTCTTCACTTTGAGGAGTGGAAGCGGCAGTGATATACGAATCACGTTTACTATGCAGTTCACAATATTCGAATAGAGCGGTGGAAGGACCAAAAATAAAATCGGTAGTTCCCTCGATATAGCAATTTGTGAATAAGAGACGCGCTCCTTCGGTTCCTGTATAAATAGTATCCTGATTTCCCAAGAAACGACAGTTGACAAACATCAGTCTGTCACCTTCGGTGTGAAGAGCTACCGCTTGCCCCAGTGGAGCCGCATTATTTTCAATCGTCAGGTCTTTGAAAGTGATGTCATTCCCTTCCACTTTTACCGTATAGGTGCGGAAAGTACCCATCTTATTGATATTGGCATGGTCATCGTAAGTGATAATCGTTTTTTCTGCGCTTTCGCCCACTAATTGCACATTCTTTACCCAGGAAGGAATGACCAGTTTTTCTTTGTATATACCGTTCTTGATAAATATCGTCACCGTATAATCCATAAAAGCGCGGACAGCTTCCACGGCTTCCTGAATGTTACGATACTCCCCTGTCCCGTCGCGTGCCACAACTAATGTGTCTTTGCGTTGCTGTTGTTGTGCATAAACAGATGTTGCTCCCACACCCAGTAGAAGCAAACACATCATTCCTTTAAAAATACTCCTTTTCATTGTCGGAAATTACTTTTGTAAACGTTCGTATTCCAAGCTAGCCATAATAAAAGGTCCTACGGCTTTAGGATCGTTATTGCGGATAGTTTCATTAATATAATAGTCATAATCGCCGGAACGATAGACCTTTCCTCCCAATCCTGCCACTGCACAAGCCTTGGTGATGGTTACCAATCCGTTCTTGTCCACTTCGATAAAATTATCCAGGAATCCTTTGTAGCCCTTCAATGCCACATCCAGATAAGACTTATCAATATATCCCAAACGAACCGCCTTAAAGAGCGAATAAATGAACATAGCGGAACAGGAAGATTCTACGTAATTACCCTTATCACCACTCCGGTCCATCACCTGATACCATCCTCCGGTCTTCGGATCCTGAAGTTTCTTCACCTGCACAGCTACATTATTCAATATATCAAGCAGGGAATCTCTTCCGGCTTCATGTTGCGGAATAAATTCGAGCACATCCACCAATGCCATCGCATACCATCCCATTGCACGTCCCCATGTATGTTTCGATTGTCCGGTCACCGGGTCCGCCCAACGTTGAGTGCGGCTTACATCGCACGCATGACGATAAAGACCATTCTTAGGATCGTACGTATGACGGGCACAAGTGACAAACTGGTTGATTACATCTGCATAGTCCTGCGGAAGATTATTACGGAATGCATATTCCGCGTAGAAAGGAGCTCCCATGTAAATTCCGTCCAGCCACATTTGGTGGGGATAAATCTTTTTATGCCAAAAACCACCGTCCTCATTACGCGGTTGTCCTTCAAACTGGCTATAAAGCAGGTCGAGCGCTTTCTTATATTTAGGATTCTTGGTCTGCTCATAGATACGGAAAAGGATTTTTCCGGAGTTGATACGGTCAAGACTGTAATCGGTTAATTTATAAGCGGTAATGCTTCCGTCTTCGTGCACCATTGTATCCGCATACGCGATGGCGTAATCGCTAATTTTCTTGTCGCCATAAGCGTCGTACACATCGAGCATGGCTCCCAGTTCAAGTCCGTGGCAATAATCCCATTTCAGTTTCGGCTGAAAGTCGAGCTGCCAGGATTCGGGGTAACGGATCATTTCCGATTCAGTCAGTCGCACAGACCAGGGAAGTTTGCTGTCTACCTGTTGTGCCGATACAGAAGCGGTCATTGTAACCAATAAAGCCACTATAAAAAAATTATAAAAAGGAGTTCGTCTCATGGTTTGTTATTTTAAGGATTCAACATAGTCTTTTTTCACGGTACGAAAGTAGTGTTTTTCCTCCAAACCCAGTGGGATTTTTTAGTCAAGTAGGTGCATTTTTTGTTTTTCGTGCACGGAAACGACTAATTTTGTGCACGCAAACGTCAAAAATGTCCATTTTTGATGCAATATCTCATAAATTAAGAGTTTCGTTTTGGAAGAAAGCAAAAAAGGTCTTACTTTTGGCACGGTTTACAACTAATACCCTCTGGGGAAACACAGGTAATTTATCATTAAAACAGAGAAAAAATAGAACAGAATGGAAGAAGTATTTAAGTACATTATCGGTCTTGGAGCGGCAGTAATGATGCCAATCATTTTCACGATTTTAGGAGTATGTATCGGTATTAAACTTCCCAAAGCGCTGAAGAGCGGTTTGTTGGTTGGTGTCGGTTTCGTTGGTTTATCAGTAGTGACGGCATTGCTCACCAGCAGTCTGGGTCCGGCATTAAGTAAAATGGTTGAAATCTACGGATTGGAATTGGGAATTTTCGACATGGGTTGGCCTTCTGCTGCGGCGGTAGCTTACAACACTTCAGTCGGTGCTTTCATCATCCCTGTTTGCTTGGGAGTCAATTTATTAATGTTGCTTACCAAAACAACCCGTACCGTTAATATCGACCTTTGGAACTATTGGCACTTCGCATTTATCGGTGCTATCGTCTACTTCGCTTCCGACAATATCTATTGGGGATTCTTCGCTGCCATCATCTGTTACATCATTACACTGGTAATGGCTGATATGACTGCTCCTGCTTTCCAGAAGTTCTATGATAAAATGGACGGTATCTCTATTCCTCAACCGTTCTGCCAAAGTTTCGTTCCGTTTGCTATTGTAATCAATAAACTATTGGATAAAATTCCGGGATTCGACAAGCTGAATATCGATTCTGAAGGTATGAAAAAGAAATTCGGATTGATGGGTGAACCGCTGTTCTTGGGTATCGTAATCGGTTGCGGTATCGGCGCATTGGGTTGTGCCAGCTGGAAAGAAGTATTGGATAATATTCCGGGCATTTTAGGACTGGGTATCAAGATGGGTGCGGTGATGGAATTGATTCCACGTATCACCAGCCTTTTTATCGAAGGGTTGAAACCGATCTCTGACGCTACCCGCGAACTGATCGCTAAGAAATATAAGAATAACACCGGTTTGAGCATCGGTATGAGCCCTGCACTGGTTATCGGTCACCCGACTACCCTGGTGGTATCTCTGCTGTTGATCCCTGTCACTATCTTCCTGGCTGTTATCCTTCCGGGCAACCGTTTCTTACCGCTGGCTTCTCTGGCAGGTATGTTCTACCTGTTCCCGATGATTCTGCCTATTACAAAAGGTAACGTAGTGAAATCATTTATTATCGGCCTGGTGGCATTGATTGTAGGTCTGTATTTCGTAACAGGACTGGCAGGCTTCTTCACACTGGCTGCTAAAGATGTATACGAAGCAACAGGTGACCCGACAGTAAACATCCCCGCCGGTTTTGAAGGCGGCGCACTTGACTTTGCTTCCAGTCTCTTCTGCTGGGGTATCTTCCACCTTACTTACAGTCTGAAGATTATCGGCCCTGCCATCCTCGTGGCACTGGCACTCGGAATGGCTATCTACAACCGTATCCGCATGACTAGAAACGACGCAAAGAACGCATTGAACAGTAATAAGGAATAAGTAGAAAAGCCTTTAACTGATAATAATAAGTGGTATATAATATATAACTCAATAAAAAACTCGAAAGATGAAAAAATTAGCAATTGCAATGATGTTGGGTATCGCAGCAATGTCTGCCTCCGCCCAGGTGAATTACAAGATGCAAGTGGCTTGCAGCCCGCAAGACGTGAAAACGTATGATACTAACCGCTTGCGCAGTAGCTTCCTGATGGAAAAAGTAATGGTTCCGAACGAAATCAACGTTACTTATTCTATGTACGACCGTCTGATCTTCGGTGGCGCAGTACCTGCGACAAAAGAATTGGTACTTGAAACAATCGACCCGTTGAAATCTAAATTCTTCCTCGAACGCCGCGAACTGGGTGTCATCAACATTGGTGGCGAAGGTATCGTAACCGTAGACGGTAAAGAATATACGCTGAAATTCAAAGATGCCCTGTACGTAGGTAGAGGCAAGCAGAAAGTGACTTTCAAGAGCAAAGATTCCAGCAATCCTGCCAAATTCTACATCAACTCGGCTACTGCCCACAAGGAATACAAGACTCAATTGATTACTATCGACGGACGTAAAGGTTCTCTGAAAGCAAACTCATTTGCTGCCGGAAAGCTGGAAGAAAGCAACGACCGCGTTATCAACCAGTTGATTGTTAACAACGTACTTGAGGAAGGTCCTTGCCAATTGCAGATGGGATTGACTGAACTGAAACCGGGTAGCGTATGGAACACCATGCCGGCACACACTCACTCTCGTCGTGTAGAAGCATACTTCTACTTCAATGTACCGGAAGGAAATGCTATCTGCCACTTCATGGGCGAACCTCAAGAAGAACGCGTCGTATGGATGCAGAACGAACAAGCTATCATGTCACCGGAATGGTCTATCCACGCTGCTGCCGGAACAAGCAACTACATGTTTATCTGGGGTATGGCAGGTGAAAACCTCGACTACGGAGACATGGACAAGATCAAATATACAGAAATGCGCTAACCGTTGCGTATTCCTGTATGACATATAATTTTTCAGACGCAGATAACGCGGATAGCACGGATCAAAAAATAAGTATCCGCATTATCCGCGTCATCTGCGTCTAAAAGATTAGACTCATTTGCTCTTGATTCACAAACTCGTTTATCTTCTTTCTGTATTACCCCCAACGTTGCAAATGATAATGCTATGAGACATTTTTATATCCTTTGAAACAAATAGCATATATAATGCAACGAATAATACATGATTTTGACCAATTTTTACAAATAAAATTCAGTCGAAATACCGACCTTTGTCAACGAAACAAAATCTATTTAAATCCATTATCATGAATGCATTTCAAAAAACAGGCGAAAAAA
>ENA-OOWH01001256-OOWH01001256.1-human-gut-metagenome-genome-assembly--contig:-NODE-1256-length-15896-cov-2.650085_pt1 | contig 15896 bp, 13 predicted proteins | sample MGYA00241576_ERZ501321 | MGnify/ENA primary metagenome ERZ501321 (study PRJEB25962, sample SAMEA2042733) | human gut metagenome | biome: human gut; feature: human-associated habitat; material: faeces... | reverse complement strand
TCGGCAGCGGTAAGTGCTGCATCCGGCAGTGCCCGCACCTTTACATCATAGGCATGTACTTCCGGCACAGTATACAGGTATACATCGCGGTAGATTCCGGAAAACCGGAAGAAATCCTGATCCTCGCACCAGCTGCTCGCTGTCCACTTAAACACCTGTACCGCCAGTTTGTTTTCCCCGTCTTTTACCGCATCGGTCAGTTCAAACTCAGACGGAGTAAACGAATCCTCGCTGTAACCGATGAATGTGCCGTTTAACCAGACTGCAAGTCCGCTCTCCGCGCCCTGAAACGAGACAAAGAGCCGCTTCCCCTGCATCTGCTTCGGCACGGTAAAATATTTGACATAGCTTGCCACCGGGTTAAACTGCTCCGGGATCTCGCCCGGATGGATGTCCTCATGGCCTTCCCACGGATACTGCACGTTAGCGTACTGCGGCACATCGTAACCCTCCATCTGGATATGAGCCGGAACCTTGATGTCATCCCAACCTACACAGCAGTAGTCTTCCTTCTCAAATCCGGCAACTACGTCGGCATAGTTTTTTGCATAGTGGAACTTCCACAGCCCGTTTAAACTGACGCGGTAGGAACTCTGTTTCTCTTCTGCCTCCTCTTTCGTCCGGTAATATATGTGGTCAGAATGCGCATCCATGCGCGCATCACGAAAATACTGAGGATCTTTTACTTTCTTATAATCAAATGTATTCATAGGCATATACCCCTTTCCTGTTATGGTAAAAAATGCCCTCCAAAAAGGAAGACATTTTTTACCATTTTTATTTAACCGCTCCGGTGATACCTTCTGCAAACTGCTTCTGTAATACGAAGAATACGATCATCGTCGGGATTGAGCAGAACAATACACCACACATGAGCATACCGTAATCCGTCTTGTATCCGGTAATCAGGTTGGCAATGAGCATTGGCATAGTCATCGCACGGTTATCGGACATGATTACCTTTGGCCATAAGTATGCATTCCATGCATTCATGAATGTGATAACAGCGGCTGCCGCATAGGTCGATTTCATCGTCGGGATAAACATCCGGAAGAAAATCTGTACCTCGCTTAATCCATCAATACGCGCAGCTTCGATGATGTCAACCGGAAATGCACGGGCATTCTGGCGGAACATCATGATCATAAACGGTGTGGATATGATCGGAAGCATAAATCCAACCGCTGTATTTAACAGCTTTGCCTTGGAAAACATCTGAAACAACGGAACCATTGTTGCAACCTGTGGTATCATCATGGCAAGAAGCAGGATGGAAAACAGGCGGTCTTTCCATTTGTCATGGTAGATCTCAAAACCATAACCGGCGATGGAGCAGACCAAGAGACACAGCACCGTCGTAAGGATCGCATACAGGAACGAATTCCCGAGGGCTCTCCACAGTGGCTGCTGGGACATTAAGTTCTTAAAGTTCTCCATAAAGTGCGTACCCGGAAGCAGGCGACCACGGGATACGTCCGTGGATGTATTCGTGGCTGCGGAAATCATCCAATACAGCGGGAATACGGAAATAAAGGACACGATCCCCAGAAAGATATACGTCGGGATCAATCTTCTCTGGATCATTGATTTGCTTTTCTGCTTAGTCACGCGTATCACCTACTTTCAAGTTGATAAATGCAAGGATCGCTACCATGATAAAGATCAAAAATGACATGGCTGCCGCATATCCAAAGTTTGGCACATTGATAAAACATGTGTTGTATACATAGTGTGACATGGTAATAGTCGTATTGGCAGGTCCACCCTTTGTCAGGTTGACGGACTCATCGAACAACTGCAACGTACCATTGATTGACATGATAAAGGTCATGATGATCGTCGGTTTTAACAGCGGTACGGTGATCCTCCAGAATGTTTTCCAGCCGTTTGCACCGTCGATCTTGGCGGCTTCGTATACGGAATACTCGATATTCTGTAAACCAGCCAGATAAAAAACCATGTTATAACCAGTCCATCTCCAAATCAAAGCAAGGATAATGACCGCTTTGGCACTTCCGGAATGACCCAGGAAATTATAGCCGGAATGTAAGATACCAAGTTTCATGAGGATACTGTTAATCAGTCCGTCTGTTGCAAACATCGAACGGAAGATCAACGAATAGGAAACCAGTGAAGTCGCACATGGGAGGAAGACACAGGTTCGGAACAATCCCCGCAATTTTAAATGTTTGTTGTTTAATAACTGTGCCAGCAGAATTGCAAGTATAAGCATGATTGGCACCTGGATAATCAGGTAGAAAAATGTGTTGCCGATGGACTGCTGGAACACCTTATCAACAAGGATTCTCTGATAATTGGAAAATCCAGTAAAGCGCATATTGGCACCCGTTCCCTTTTGCAGGGAAATGATAAATGCCCGCACCATCGGATAAAAACTCATGATCGCAATCAGAATCGATGCCGGTGCTAGAAATGTCCATCCTGCCGCTCTTTGTTTTGCAATAAGTGACATCCCTTTTTTCTTGGAATTCACAACAAATTCCCCCTTTCGCATTTCTGGTCATTTTCACATATAGCGGAGGTCGCCCCCCGCTATACAAACTTGTCATTCTTTTTTATGTACCGGATTACTCCGTCATCTTAAACTGTAAGGTATCTTGTGCTTCCTGTAATGCATCAGCCTTAGCTGTTCCATTTACGATATTGACAACTGCTGTGTTGATGCACTCTCTTGCCTCATAGTGATACGGAGTCTTTGTAAACTCCGGAATATGGGAAGAGTATTCTACGATCGTGGAGTAAATCGGCTGATCGTTGAAGAACTCGTTTGGCTCGTTGTATACATCCGATTCTCCGGCTGGTAAGTAGCAGGCAATCGCACCGGTCTGTGGAAGGATTGCATCATAGAAATCTGTACTGGAACCAAAAGTGCTCTTTAAGAAATCTTCTGCAAGATCTTTGTTCTGGCAGTTTGCGGTAACATACCAGGAAGATCCACCGTTGTTTGCATAATGAGTAGCGGAATCCACACCATCTACACTTGGCATTGTGGTGATTGCCCACTGGCCTTTCTGGTCTTCGGTAGAAGCGATCGTTGCAGTGATCCAGTTACCATTGACAACGCCTGCTGCCTCACCATTTGTGATGGTGGATACATACTCATCCCAGTTGTTTACTAATTTTACAACATCATTCTGTACGAGTTCGGTGTAGATGTCGACACACTTCTCAGCGATGTCATTTCCTACAATGTAAGCATCTCCTTTTTCATTGACAAAGTTTGCACCGCAGGACTGGATCATCATCATCATAGTGTCTCCGCCAGTTCCCTCACTGGTCAGTAAGTATTTGCCGGTCTTATCATGAACATCTTTTCCGATCTTTGCAAATTCGCTCCAGGTAATATCGGTCAGGTCGTCGATGGTGTATCCGGCTTCTTTTAAGATGTCGGTACGGTAACATGCGATAACAGCACCGTTATCAAACGGAACACCGTAGTGCTTGTCGTCTACCATAGAGTAAGACTGTTTTAATTTTCCGAAATCATCCCAGTTGATTCCCATATCCGTCAGGTCGGTAAAGGCATCCGGATAACTTTTTAAGAATTTCTGGTAGCTGTTGTCCTGCATGAGTACGATATCCGGCAGTGTGCTGTAATCACCGGCATTTGCTGCGGTTGTCAGCTTGGTCTGGCAGTCATCAGAAGAGGTCTCAACCACTTCGAGTTCAAAATCCGGATGGTCTTTCTTGTACTGCTCGGCTGCGGTCTCTATTGCCTTGATGTTAAAGTTCTGGTCCCATGCCCATACGGTCAGCTTATTACTGTCGGATGAGGAAGAAGTACCGCTTCCGCTGGAGGATGTATCCCCGCCACCGTTGCTGTCTGTTCCGCCTCCACCGCAAGCAACCAGTGACAATACCATTGCACTTGCAAGTAATGCTGTAATCATTTTCTTTTTCATATAAATTTCCTCCTTCTCCCTAAGAGTATTTGTTACTTTTGCTGATGAACGTATTATAGCATTGCTTGAATATATCTAGTTTGCATAATTGTCCGTATAATGTGCAATTTCAATCATTTTGTGTGCTTTGCACTATTTTTTCGCATATTTTCGGTTATTTCCATTCATATTGCCATTATGCGTGCCATGTGATGCAACAAATCCACCATTACAACCGCTTGCATTCCTGCAATTTTTCGTTGAAATGATGGATTCTCTGATTTTGCGCACATTTGTTGTTCATGATTTGTTTGCAACTGTTCATATTTTATTCACCACTTTATGCAAAAACCTTAGAAGGATACTGTTTTTTGAGTGCAAACAGCAGTTCCTGATTGAGATCAAGCAACAATTTTTTCTTTTCCCGGTCCTCAATGACGATCATCGTGTAGTATGGAATGTCATCCTCATAGGAGGTATAATCAAACTTCGGCAGTCGGACCCCGCCCCCGTCTTTGCGGTACTTTGCCACAGCCTCGTGGCGGTTTGGCGCGGTCACTTCCATCTCGGTCATGTCAATGATGTGTGCCGTTTTACGGTACCGCTTCCCATAGATCACATCAATTGTGAGTGTTTTCCCGTCGAGGATGTACTCGTACTCTTTCCGGCTTAACACATCAAATACAAAATACAGTGCCACCAGAAGAAAGCCCGCTAACATAAATGCCTGTGAGATCATGATCCCAAGCAGCACAAAAAATACCCCGAATACGACCATGAGCTTCCGCAGAACCCCCGTCATCTTCTTTTGTTTCCTCTTTACCTGTTGTATCAGTTTTGCCCCCTGCATCGGTTGTTACCATCCTTTCTCTGTGTGGATCTCATAATTGAGCAGCCGCTGTTCGTAATTTTCCGGACGCTTCCTCCACTCCACGGGTGTGACCCCCATCATCTGCTTGAAATTGCGGTTGAACGTGGAGTTGGTCGTAAATCCGCATTTGTGGGCGATGTCCGCCACCGGTTCCTCGGTCTTTTTTAAGTGCTCGCACGCCGTGCGGATGCGCACCGTGTTGATATATTCAAGCGGCCCCATATGCATATATTCGGTAAACACACGCCGGAAATGTGTCTCGCTCAGATGGCTGTACTTCGCCAGTTGTTCTACCCTTATTGGTTCCATGTAGTGATCGGAGATATAGTCCATGGCGCGGGAGACGATGCAGGTGATCCTGCCCTGCTCGGCATCCTCTTTGTTCGTGTAGTTTAACCGTGTGATCTCCAAAAGAAGACAGCCCAGCAGTGCCTTTGCCTCCTCAAGATAAAATTCATCGCCTTTTCGCATGATGTTTAAGATTTCTTTAATTTTTGCCGCTTCCTTCGGATACTCTGCTTCCTCCAAAAACCACGGCTTTTCATAGAGCCGCTGCAGTGCGCGCTCTTTGCGGAGTGCATTGTCCGGGAAAATACCGTCAAGTACCACCTCCACATCGACAAACAGATATTCCCAGCGACTGATGTTGCCCGGATCGCTGTTTGTCGTGTGCGGAAAATTCGACGGGATGACGGTAAACTGCTGCCCCGAAAAACGGTAGGTGTCATCCCCCAGTACCACGTCGCCTGCCCCGTAATAACAATAGCCAAGTTCCATGTAATTGTGGAAATGAAGCCTGTCTGCCGTGCGGTCACCATAATTCTGCACCCACTTTTCTCCCAGAAGTGCAAGAATCGGACTTCCGGGCGGTAACTGGTAGTACCTAAACTCCATCTTCTTCTTTTTCTTTTCTGCCATTACCCTGCTGCCTTTCTTACAATGTCCTGCATCTGCTGCATCTTGCGCTCCATGTCTGCCACAAGCGTAAGCTGCGTGCGGGCACGGTCGAGATTCTGTCCGTCCCGGTGGATCTTGAAATAACGATCGCCCTGTAAATAATCCATAAGAAAGTCCTTGGAACATCATTCCAATAATTAAAACAATAAGATTTGGTGCTAACCCAATGGTATAGTTACGACAAATATAGAAAATAGAAGCCACTAAAATAAGGGTCACACTATTAAATTTCTTCATAAGTTTTGGTACAATCATCATGACTGGTAATTCACTAAAGGCCATAGCAAACATAGCTACCCCATAAAGTGACGTATTTCCACCTAAGCTTTTAACAATATTAATTAAATAAGTACCGATCGCTGTTGCTCCAGAAAACATAAAGCAAAAACCTAAAAGTAAGAAAAAGAAGATTTTATATTTTTTAATAACAGTAACAACAGAGCCTTCTTCTTGAACTTCTTCTGTTTTTGTCTTTGTAATCTTTGATTCAGGTAAATGATATAAAATAAATAATGTCACGAAGGCAAAGACACAGTAGGCAATTGATAAAATATTAGCTCCTAAAAATGAAACGACTTGTCCAAAAACCAAAGCACTTGTCGCCCACGAAGCTGAACCAATTCCACGCGCAAGTCCAAAGTTAACATATGTTCCTTCATTGATATAATTCATTGCTATCATCGTAAGCATAGGTACTGTTGACATATTTAATGCATACATGATGACATAGAAAATCATAACTAAAAAGGCTGGTATTGGTAAAAAAGCCATCGCAATATATAACAAAACTGTTGTTAACATTAAAAATGTCATTAATTTTTTGATTGTCATGCCTTTAATTTTAGAAATTAAAGATGACATAAATGGTGATAGGAAAATTGTAGCAACACAAGAACCACCTGTTACAATTCCAATTTCCGTATTTGATAAACCTTTTGATTGTAAGAAAACGGCAATGAAACCATTAATACAACATCCAGTAAACCAATAAAATAAATGTAAAAAATTATATTTTGCTTTTAGTGACATATTTCTTCCTCCCTAATCGTAAAATACATTCTAACATATTTTTTTTAAGATGATGCTATTTTCATAATTTGAAAAAGAAAAGAAAGGGTTTTCCCTTTCTAAAGTTTTAAAGCAAGTTGAGTAGATTCAAAGATAGCCTTCTTAGCACCGCCCGCTTTACTTGCATCGCCAATTAAATGAACATGTTCCCCTTTTATTTCTTGATAAAGATCTTGATTTGCTTTAGAACCAAAAGCTAAAACAATCGTATCAAAATGAGAAAGTATTTCTAATTGATTATGTTTTTCATAAACAATACTATCTTAATTAATTTTGACAACTTTATTTTCTAAAGTAAATTCTACATGAAGTTGTTTTAAATGATCTAATAAATTAAATCTTGGTCTTTTAGGAGCAAGTAGTGCTTTGTATCATCAAAACCACTCTAAAACACTTGTTTTATTTTTAGAGTATTTAAAAAGCATAGATTAGATTTTCTAACCTATGCTTTTAATTAGTCATTACCAATAACTCTTAAATCTTTTGGATAACTATTTAAGACCTTACATCCATCTTTTGTAACAAGTATAAGATCTTCGATTCGAACTCCAAATTCACCTTGTAAATAAACACCTGGTTCAATAGAGAAAGTCATTCCTTCTTGAACTTCTAAATCAAAGTTTTGTGAAACATCACACCATTCATGAACGTCCCGTCCAATGAAATGTCCTAAACGGTGGTTAAATTCAACCGTATAACCACCTTCAGCAATGATATCTCTAGCACATTTATCAATGTCACAAAGTCTTACCCCTGGTTTGATCATTGCTTCAGCTGCTTTTTGCGCTTTTAAAACAAGTTCATAAACTGTTTTTTGTTTTAGTGATACTTCTTTATAGAAAACAGTTCTTGTCATATCACTACAATATCCTTTATATAAACCACCAATATCAATAACAATACTGTCACCAGCTTTTAAACGGCTGTCATCTCCACTATGATGGTTGTCAGCACCATTTTTACCATAGGCAACAATTGGTTCAAAGGAATTTCCTACACACCCATGTTTTTGATAAATTCCTTCAAGTTGTTTAGAAACTTCTTCTTCTGTTAAGTCTCCCTTAGCACAAATATTAATGACTTCATCGACAACTAAATCGTTGATTTTTGAAGCTTCTATCATGAGTTGTTGTTCTTTTTCATCTTTGATCATCCTCACACGATCAACACATTCAGATCCTAATTCAAAATGACATTCATCTACTAAATTCATTAAAGGAATTAAGAATCTTGCTGGAAAGTTTTTATCGATTCCAATAGAACATGCTCCATCAAATTCATCTGCAAGTAATTGAAGATAATTATCTGTATCACTATACCATACTTGTTCAATATCAAGTTCATGATCTAAATAAAATAAATTGTTCATAAATAATTTATGATGTCCATCACTTGATAAAAGAAGTAAATACATTCTTTCACCTGGATTATTTTTATAATTGATTAAATAATCAATTGATGATGGATCATTAATAATTAAATGTGTTAATTGTCTTTTTTGCATTTCTTTAAGTACTTTTTCTAATCTCATCTCTTTATCCCCCTACTGTTAACTATTTTAATACGTTTATCTCAAAAATTAAAGAAATATAATCATATTTATTTTAATGCCTAAAAAGCATTAAAAACATAAATTATAAGTATTAGACATTATATAAAACTCTTTATAAAATAGAATCAGAAAAGGAGGACACATTATGAAAAAACATTGGTCCGTTTTAATTTATTGCTGTGGTTTAGCTGCAGCATCGATTGGTATTTCAATTAATTCATCAGGTGTTTTTTATACACCTGTTTCAAAAAGTTTACATATATTAAGAGGTACATTTTCAATGCATATGACACTTTTTTCTCTAGCAACTGCCATCATATCATTGTTTGTACCAAAGATCTATCAAAAATTTTCTTTTAAAAAGATTCTAACTTTCAGTGTTATTATTGCCGTTGTTTCAACAGCCGCTATGGCACTTGGAAAAAATGCCATTACTTTCTATATTTTAGGAGCCATTCGTGGTATGTCAACAAGCCTTTTTTCCATTGTACCCATTACCATGATTATCAATGGGTGGTTTGAAAAGAAACATGGTCTTGCGACAAGTATTGCCTTTGGTTTTAGTGGTTTAGGTGGAACGCTTTGTTCTCCAGTTTTATCAAGTGTAATCAGTTCTTTTAATTGGCAAATGGGTTATCTATTAAAAGCGGTTATTCTTTTACTTTTATGTTTACCAGCTGTTCTTTATCCATTTTCGATGAATGCTAAAGATGAAGGTCTTCTTCCTTATGGTTATCAAGAAAAACATGAAACAACACAAAATCAAGCAACATCTTCATTCCATTTTATGTCAATTTCTTTTATCGCCTTCTTTATCTTTGGTATGTTAATTAGCTGTATTACCAGTGTAACACAACATTTACCAGGTTATGGTGAATCATTAGGTTTTCCTTTAACTTCATGTGCGATTTTATTATCGGCAGGAATGATGGGAAATATTGTTTCTAAATTAATTATTGGAAGTTTAAGTGATCATTTTGGCGAAATGAAAGCAACCTTAATGATGATTAGTGTAAATATTCTAGGAATTGACTTATTAATAATTGGACGTTCCATGACACTTCTTATCGTTGGTGCTTTCTTATTTGGTTCATGTTATTCATTAGGAGCTGTTGCTGTTCCTTTACTTACAAAATATTTCTTTAAAACAGAAAACTATGCAAAAGCATTTCCAACAATTTCTTTTGCCTCTAATGTTGGTGCAGCTATTTCTTTATCGATGGTAGGTTATATTTATGATTTCTTCGGTTCTTATATCTATGCTTTTATCATCGCTCTTGCTATGATTTTTGTAAGTATCCTCTTATTAATGATTACAACAAAAACCAAGGAAAATTAATTCCTTGGTTTTTTAAATACAACTGTTTGTGTTTTAGTATCCTTATTAACTTCCAAACAATCATCAACATAAGTAACAGAAGATGATTGTTGAATAAATTCTTCATTGGTTGATAATACATCATAACCAAATTCATGACTGTGATAATGCATTGGTATAACAATACGTGGTTGAATACGTTCAATATATTTTAAAGCTTCTTTGGTATCAATTGTATAATAGCCACCGATCGGAATCATCAAGACATCACAGTTTTTAAGCTTTGAAACATCATCCATCATACAACCTATATCTCCCATATGAACAACTTTCAGATCTTCAAAATCAACGATATGAATCGTATTTTTACCTCGATGACTTCCTTGATGATGGTCATGATAGGTTTCAATATATGTCACTTTAAAATCTTTTGGTGCTACTTCTACACAATTTCTTGCATTATGATCATCATGTTCATGAGAACACAACACAAGATTTGCCTTCAATTTTAAAGAATTTAATCCTGGAACTGAATTTGCTTGATAAGGATCAAAAACAATTGTTCCATCTTTTCCTGTTATTTCAAAACATGAATGTCCATGCCAAATAATATTCATTTTCTTACTCCTTTGCACTTAAAATCATTGCTCCTAATAATATATATTCTAAGATATTTTCTACTTTAATAATTTGTGGATACACTTTTAAAGGATATTGACTTAATGCTTTTTTGATTTCATCACTAACATCTTGACTATCTAAAATCAAATCACTATAAACAACAATCGCTTCAGGTGCCACAATCGCAATAATACTCATGATATTTTTAGTCACCAACTCCAAAGTACCTTCTGGAGTGTTAGCTAGCGTTAAATAAGCATCCGAAAGATTTAAAGGTAATAATGCTACTTCACCTGCTAAATGATCCATTCCTCTTACCAGTTGTCCATTTACAACAATCCCACTTCCAGCCATACGTCCAATTGGTTGAAATAAAAAAGCAAGTGATTTATATTCATTTTGTGAAGCATAATAACCAACAACCGCGGCATTAACATCATTAATTAAATAAATTTCTTTTTCATATCTTTTTTCTAAGCATTCTTTTAATTGATGATTACCACCTTCTATAATCCCTGAATAAACATTTCCTTCAACCATAACACCCGGTAAAGCAATAGAAATCACATCAATCATTTCATTTTGTAAAACAACTGTATCCAAAGCATCCAATACATCTTGAAGTTTAATATTACTTTTAATAATATTACTGTCTAAGACAATATCTTGATGTGAATTATATAAACGATAAGAAATATGACTATTTTCACCATTAGCGTTAATAGATACCGCTAAAACATTTTTATTTGTCTTTATTTCCATCATTGAAGCTAATGGTTCAACATAACCATTATATTTATTTTCTTTATGTTTTAAAGACTCTTCTATAAAAGTAATCAATGCACCCACATTATAAGAAGCAAAAATTTGTGTTGGTATCTTTAAAACAAGTTTGTTTTTAAAGACTTTTTCAACTTGTAATTTAACATAAGATACCTGTGGTGCTAATAAAATAACATCATAGTTTTGAGCAACATTATATATTTTTTGATAAGAAGTAGCGGCTACTTCCATATTTAAATTTAATACTTTAATACCATTTTTTATTTTATCTGCAAAAAAGGCTGTTGTCATTCCACCACTACAACATAGTAAAAGTCGACAGATCGGTTGATCTATCATTTTTTTAATACATTGATCCATTTCTTCAAACAAAGAAATGGCATGTTTAAGCGTTTTGAATTGAAAATGGAGATAAAAAGCCATTTCATCTGTTCTTTTATTCATTACACATAATTCAATAATACATTGTGGATTAAAGGTTACATAGCTATAACAATATTCATTTTCTATAATAATTGCATCTGGATCTGTTTCACTTTGATGAAGATGATAATAATCTCTTTTTTGATTATTGATCCATTCTCTAAATAGAGAGGTTTGTATTTCTCTTAAAAAATCATCCATTTCAATCCCACCTTTATTGCTATTTTAACACACTATTGCACATCATTGAAAGCTCTTACAAAATTAGAAAAAAATAATTCTATATAAAAAACAGGAAAAGCTCCTGTTTTATAAATGCATTTGTGTTGTAACTTTAACAATTTCTTTATAATAATCATCTTGTGATTTTGTAAGACGATCTATCGATAAATCTAAATGTCCATCTTTCATGTAATAAACTTTCTTTGAATAAGAAGCAACAAAACTATCATGAGTAACCATAATAATCGTAGTATGTTTTTCTTCATTGATTTTAACAAGATATTCCATAAGTTCTCTAGCATTTAAACTATCGAGATTTCCTGTTGGTTCATCAGCAAAGATAATCTTTGGTTCATTGATCAATGCTCTGGCAATCGCTGCTCTTTGTTGTTGTCCACCTGAACATTGGGATGGATATTTATCAATGATTTCTTCAATATTTAACATTTTAGCAAGTGGCATTAATTTTTCTAGTTGTTTTTTTTGATCTACTTTATTAAGTCTTAATGAAAATAAAATATTATTTTTGATAGTCAATGATTCAATAAGATTATAATTTTGAAAAATAAATCCAATTTCTTCTTTTCTTAGATTTGCTTTTTCCTTTTCTGATAGAAGAAGCAAATCTTTTTTATTAAGAAAGATTTGTCCACTAGTTGCTTCATCAATCGTTGACAAGATATTAACAAGTGTTGTTTTTCCTGAACCAGAGGCTCCCATAATACAAATAAAATCTCCTTTTTCTACTTCAAAATCTAATCCATTTAAAGCCACCTTAGGATGAACACCATAAGGATTATAAACTTTCTTTAAATTTCTAATTTCCATGTAACTCATAATTTTGACCTCTTTTCTTTAAATAAACAATGAACTCAGCCATTCCATAAGGAACAACAAACTCAAGTAAAACAATACCAACAAGTCCTAAATCAATTGATGCACGAATTAAAAACGTACAAGCAATACTTAAAATATAAATACCTGCAAAAATCCATAATACAACATAAAATCCATTTCCTTCTTTATAAGATATTTTCTTGACATCTTGATTTGTAAGTCCCATCTTACATAAGTTTTTAAAATGTTCTTTCTTTTCTAAAGCATCAATATCAAAACGACTAACAACACTTAAACATAAGACGAAATTAATCAAAACAGCACCAATGTGTAAAGCAATATGCAACATCTTCATATGAGTTGATGAGAAAATAAATGTTGGTATTAAAATGACAGCTAACATAATAAAGACAATGAGTAATTTACTTTGTTGCATAAATAGAGCTAAATCACCTAAAACAATCGTATCTTCTCCTTTTAGATTCAACGAATCAACCATTTCATTTAAAGTATGAGGAATGAAATAATAAAACAAACCATAAGCACTGATAGCCCCAATACAAGAAGCAATCGCAAATCCTGCATCTAATTCTTCTCCTACATACATCGCATAAAGTCCTAAGAAATAACCTAAGATATAAATATAATCAGGAATGATAAAGACACGATGATCTTCTTTTTGTGTGGTAATATATTTATCTTTAATGAGCGATGATAAAGAATTATTGTTGATATAGTTCACTTGCATTCCAATTAAAACAATTAAAATACAAACAACTAAAATTCCTATCATTGAAAATAATCTTGTATTAAAATAGAAAATACTTTGATGAATATGACAATAACGATAAACAACTGTTAAAAAGATTGGTGTTGTCACTAGTGATAAACAACAAGTGATTATTACTGAAACAATCATGAGCATAATCATTTGAATCAATTGATAAAGCACTACTTTACCCTGATTAAATCCTGCCATTTTAAGCATTCCTATTTCTCTAGCATGAAGTTTCATATAATAGTTACATGAATAACAAATCAATGAAACACAAACCATTAAAATAAACAATCCCATCAACATAATGCAATAAGGTTCACTAAAATCAAGAATATCATCATATGTCACCTTTTTAGCGAGATATGGATTAATAATAAAATGTAAAAACAATAAACAAATACTAAGTGTTGTGACAATAGAAACAATCAAGCCATATGCTTTTTTTCTTTCTGTCCACAACATTTCTAATGCAAACTTCAACATAACTTTCACCTACTATTCTAATGCTTTTTTTATATCACTTGCTTTGTAATAAACATGATCAATCTTTTTATTTTCTACATGAATAAGCATTGGTACTTGTTTTATTGTAATATCTTTATAATCTGTCACATTTTTATAATTAAAATCTTTTCCTGTTTTTAATGTAGTATCTTCAACATTGAAAAAATAAAGATTTGAATTCCCACTTAAAGTTTTTTTGACATCATCATTTACTTTTTCACATTGTTTATTTCCTGTTTCATAGAAGTATACAAAATACGTATCATTTTCAGAATTATTTAATAGATTCTTTTCTTCTATATGTTGATACCTAAATCCAACATCTTTTGGATTTTTAAATGGATCTTCTGGTTTCTTCAACATATTTACAGCCACCACAATCACAAGTCCAATAATACAAATTCCTAACATTTTTAATGTCTTTTTACTCTTTTCCATAAGTCATTTCCTCCTTTGACACCTTCAACATAGACTATAGAGTCACTTTATACTCAAGTACTTTTTGAAATATTTTTTATATTTCCTCTCTACACTTATTATTTTCTTTTAAATCAGTATCTTTCTGGCATGGAAGTCAGTTTTATGGCACGAAAATAAAAAAGTAGGTAATTTAAACCTACTTCATTGATTGAATGCTTTTAAAAATACATAACCCATTATCTTGTGTCACTTTATATCGAACATCTAAATGCTGTGCTAATTGCCTAATAAAATTAACAAATATTAATCTTATTTTTTTAAATTAAAACCTCAATAATATTTATAACCAAATCAAATAAAATCATAATATCAAATACTCCCTATATTGAAACATGAATTCATCTACATATTTTTTCCCAAGTGTAATGCATGTTTCCACATGCATTGAAATCCTGCATCGCATTAACATTCGCGCACGTGGTGATGTAATCATATTTTTTTACACCCTTTACCGCAAATGCAAAAAAGTTGCACCATTCCGTCGGACAAATTCTATTTTGCTATCACTTTCTTTATACTTACCGATTTCTTTTTAAGCTCATCCGCAGTCCTGATGTTCTGTTTATGAATTTCTTTGTGCGTATCATTATTTACATTAATATCTTTATTTTCATCGAGAACATCGACTGGATCCGTAAAAAGCTCTTTCTCATTCGAATGATGAAATGCAGCATTTTTACCTAATGGCTCACCGGTTATCTCATCGTTCTTAATACCTCTCTGTTTTTTTAGTTTAGGAAGTTCTTTACTTGTATGTGTATCAAGTTTTCTTCTAACAGCCTCAGCCTGATCCGAATCGCCGATTCTAATAAGACTATCTCTTGTATACCTATCCAAATCGGCATCTTCAGCATCTCTTGTTTCATGATTTCAAAAAGATATTGTACGATATATCCTATTTCTTGAGCACAGTATTTATCATTTTGATTGAATCCTAATCCTCTGTTTTTATTGATATCAGCTATTGAATCACTTATTTTGTGCCACAGTTTTTTTCTTGCATTGATGATCCTTGTTTCATAGACAAATGTATATTTTCCTGCATCTGCTTCCAGTTTTGTTCCATCTATGTACTGAATTTCTTTATTTATTTTCATTAAAGCACCTATACTATTTGAAAGTTCAAAAAATATCTCATCAATATTCTTAACGAGATAGTCTTTTAAAAGTCTTTCAAAAGCCATGAAGCTAGGTCTTTCTTCACCCATTATGTACATGAAACGAATATCATATCTGCATAATGATTCCATGAATCTCAAATCATTATCGCATAACATATAGGCAAAAAGTGCAACCTTCAAAAGCTTACATCTGTCATATTCCTTTCTTCCTCGACACTTACCTTTTTTGAAATGTTTAGACAAATTCACTCCTTCTAGTGCCTTTAGGAAAGAAATAACCATATCATCTTCATCAATTTTAATACCTAAATCTATTGGCAAAGACAGTTGTAATGCGTTATAATCATTCGTTTTAGAATTTTGTTTTCCATATATAAATTATACAACAAAAAAGAACAATGTTTCAGTTTTTGCTGTTTCATTGTTCTTTTTCTATTTTTGGCGGTTTATTTTATTTTG
>ENA-OOWH01001249-OOWH01001249.1-human-gut-metagenome-genome-assembly--contig:-NODE-1249-length-15954-cov-2.914334_pt1 | contig 15954 bp, 9 predicted proteins | sample MGYA00241576_ERZ501321 | MGnify/ENA primary metagenome ERZ501321 (study PRJEB25962, sample SAMEA2042733) | human gut metagenome | biome: human gut; feature: human-associated habitat; material: faeces... | reverse complement strand
AACATTGTTATATAGAGAAGGAATTTAAAGGTAAGTAGCGTGCGGATAAAAAGTAATATTGTTTTATCTATGGAAGGAATGTAGTTATGCAATATGCAAGAAAATTAAGAAAAGGCGACAAAGTAGCAATTGTAAGCTTGTCAAGTGGAATGCTCGGTGAAGAATTCTGCAGTCATAATATTGAGATTGGCGTAAAGAGATTAAAAGAATATGGTTTGGAGCCGGTATTTATGCCTAATGCTTTGAAGGGTATTGAATATTTGCAAGTTCATCCGCAAGCAAGGGCGAAAGATCTAAAAGATGCATTTCAGGATAATTCTATTGCAGGGATTATTTGTGCAATTGGTGGTGATGATACATATAGGCTTTTGCCTTATCTGATGGAAGATGAAGAGTTTATAAAAGCGGTAGAGGAGCATCCAAAATTATTTACAGGATTCTCAGATACTACGATCAATCATTTGATGTTTTATAAACTGGGCTTGTCTACTTATTACGGACCAAACTTTATTTGTGATTTGGGAGAAATTGCAGATGAGATGTTACCATATACCAAAAGGGCATTTGAGAGTTATTTGGAAGGTAATGAATCTGATGAAATTATATCCAGTGATACTTGGTATGAAGAAAGAGAAGATTTTTCAAGAGCCGCAATAGGAACAGAAAGAAAAACTCATAAGGAAGAACGTGGGTTTGAACTTCTCCAGGGAAGTGAAATTTTCCAAGGAGGATTATTAGGTGGATGTTTGGAAAGCCTTTATGATGTATTGACCAATAGCAGATATGAAGATGAAAAGGAAGTTTGTGAAAGATATGATCTGTTTCCAAATAAGGAAGAGTGGATTGGGAAAATTCTATTTATAGAAACCTGCGAAGAAAAACCGACTCCTGAATTGTTTGAAAGAGAAGTGTTATTACTGAAAGAAAAGGGAGTATTTGACGTGGTAAATGGTGTATTAGTTGGAAAACCACAGGATGAAGCTTATTATCAGGAATATAAAGATATTCTTATTAGAGTGATAGACAATGAGAAACTTCCGATTGTTTATAATGTGAATTTCGGACATGCTATGCCACGATGTGCGTTACAGTATGGTGCTGTTGCAAAGGTAGATATGAAGCAGAAAAAGATTTATGTGATTACGTCGTGATGAAGAAGTAAGTCTTACAAAGGTTATTGATGTGGTATGTAAAATCATAGATGAAGTTTCATTTGCAGGGACTGATTCCGTTATGCATGGCACGATAGAAAAAATGGCAGAACACTGACAAAAAGTTATGGAAAATTTTCCTGATGAATTTATAAGTTCATCAAAGTAGTGAAACTCATGCAGGAATATGTTATACTAAAGGCAGACAAAGCTGGAGGATATATGGATGAGCACCTGCAAGGCACTGTTATCTAAAATTACAAATAAAAATGCTTTTTACGAGCAGGAGGATGTGACACAGAATATTTTTGCGTTCCGTGTGGTGGGAATCTGCATTTTATTCTATTCGTTTGTGATGATTCTGAACTGCCTGCATATTTTTATCGTGGATCAGGCGATTTTTACCAGAGGCTATGTGGTGGCATGTGTGCTGACACTGATTTATGGATTGCTGCTTGTGAAGATGGGGCTTGAGCACCCATTTACCAAGTATCTCAGCGTTACGGCCATCGGGCTGATTGTCATGGTCGCGAGTGCATCCCTTACCTACCATATGATCATTATTATGATAATCCCGATTATCATTGCAAGTATGTATACTTCAAAGAGACTGTCGGTTTATGCCTTTATATTTACAGTGGGTGAGATTACGATCAGTACTTATGTGGGCTATTATTTTGGGGTATGTGATGCAAACATGGCACTGCTGACGGCGACATCACTGGATCATCTGCAGAAGGATGGTGTGTTTTTGCTCAACAAAGTAAACGAAAATCCTATGGTTACGCTGGCACTTTATTATGTGATGCCGCGATCACTGATGGCGGTTGCATTTTATTATGTAAGTAACAGTGTCAACAGTATTGTGCGCAAGTCCATGGAAAATGCAATGCGTATGGTACAGGCGGCTTCCATGGATGATATGACGGGACTTTACAGCAAAAATAAACTGCTTGAAACAGTGGAACATATGGAGCCAAAAGAACGCCCGGTTGCGGTTATTTATTGGGATGTCAACCAGTTGAAATATGTAAACGATACGTTTGGTCATTTGTACGGAGACCAGCTGATTGCCAAAATTGCGGGATCCATTCGGGCAGCAGTGACGAGTGAGGAAACCAATGCTTACCGTTACGGTGGGGATGAATTTCTTATGATTATTCCGGATGGGACACAGGAGATTGCAGAAGATGTCATTGAAAAGTGGAGGCAGGTGATGAAGCCGATTCAGAAAAACAGTGAGATTCCGGTATCTGCCTCCGTGGGATATGCCGTGGGAAAATATGAAAATATAATGGAATTGATCGAGATCGCAGATCAGAGAATGTATAAGGACAAACAAATACGCCGCCAGTAGCGGCGTATTTTATGGCTCAGAGGGATAACAGAACCGGAAAGGGGTAGAAAAAATTTGAAAACAAACAAATATGAAATAGATATGTGCAATGGTTCGATCATGGATAAACTGATCTCGTTTGCACTCCCACTCATGCTGTCTGGAATTTTACAGCTGATGTTCAATGCGGTGGATATCATTGTTGTGGGGCATTTTACGGGAAAGCAGGCACTGGCGGCAGTGGGATCGACCACGGCACTCATCAACGTGTTCACCAATCTGTTTATCGGAATTTCGCTGGGGGCTAACGTGCTTGCGGCACGTTTTTTTGCGTCTGGCAGGGAAAAAGAAATGTCAGACACGGTACATACCGCCATTCTGCTGGCACTGATCAGTGGAATTCTCATGGCTGGAATCGGGGTAATCAGTGCAAAAGGTGCGCTGCTTCTTATGGGAACGCCGGACAATGTCATTGCACAGTCAACCCTTTACATGCGGATTTATTTTCTGGGGATGCCGTTTTTTATGCTCTATAATTATGGGGCAGCGATTCTGCGTGCGGTGGGAGATACCAAGCGGCCGTTGTTGTTTCTGGTGATTTCCGGATGTGCCAATGCGCTGCTGGATCTGATTCTTGTGATCGGTTTTCATCTGGGGGTGGCAGGCGTAGCCACTGCGACGATTACGGCACAGATGATCTCCTGCATTCTGGTTTTGTTATGCCTGTACCGCACCGACAGCTGCTATCAGCTGCGCTTTTCGAAGCTGAAAATAAAAAAGGTTTATCTGCTGCAGATTTTTCAGGTGGGAATTCCTGCCGGGATTCAAAGTACGGTTATTAACTTTTCAAACGCGCTGCTGCAGTCTTCCGTGAATTCCTTCGGAGATACGGCGATGGCGGGGTATACAGCGGCAAATAATATTTTGGGATTTTTGTATATGTCGGTAAATTCCATTACACAGGCATGTATGAGTTTTACGAGTCAGAATTATGGTGTGGGAAAATATAAACGTATGGATCGTGTGCTGATCGACTGTCTGATTCTTACGGTCAGTGTTCCCCTGCTGCTGGGATGTGGCGCATGGCTTTTCGGACCGCAGGTACTTAGTATATATACGAGAGAAAAGGATGTGATCGAGAGTGGCATGGAGATTCTTGCCATTACAACAGTGCCGTATTTTTTGTGTGGCATTATGGATCTGTTTCCCGGAGCACTGCGGGGGATGGGACATTCGGCAGTGCCGATGATCCTGTCGGTGATCGGTACGGTCGGAACGAGAATTCTCTGGATTTTTGGATTTTTCCCACATCACAAATCGTTGTACTTCCTGTTTATTTCTTATCCGGCATCCTGGATCATCACGATTGTGATGCAGGTCATCTGTTTTTATTTTGTGAGAAAAACGGTGCGCAGGGAATTGATGCGGGGATAAAACGCAGCGTAAAAAATGTGCCCAAAAATCGGAAACGATTTTTGGGCATTTAGTTTCTTGAAGAAAGAAAAAGAACATGCTACCATAATGGAAACTGAAATAAAGAAAATAGTTTCCTTCCGGCAGAAAGGATGAAAAGAATGAATAAAGAACTGAAAGAGAACATTATGCAGGGAACGTTGCAGGCATTCAATCAAAAGGGTTTGAAATTTACGATGGATGATATTGCAAAGATTTTAGGGATCAGTAAAAAAACGATTTATCAGGTGTTTCGTGATAAGGAGGCTTTGTTTCTGGAAACGGTGGACTATTTGTTTGACCGGATCAAGGACAGTGAGCAGAAGATCGTAGAGAATCAGGAGATGGATACCCTGCAAAAGATTCACACAATCCTTGGTGTGATGCCGGAATGTTATCAGGATGTGGATTTTCGACAGTTATATCAGTTAAAAGAAAAATATCCGGAGATTTATCATCAGGTGGAAGTACGGCTCGAAACAGGCTGGGAAACGACCATTGCCCTGTTGGAACAGGGCATGCAGGAAGGTGTGATTCGTCCGGTCCGGATTCCGATTTTAAAGATGATGCTGGAAGCATCGTTAGAGCAGTTTTTCCAGCGCGATATCCTGCTGCAGAATGAAATTACTTATGCGCAGGCATTGCAGGAGGTTGTCGGGATTCTGATGTATGGAATTGCTTCGGAGAGGTAAAACGAAAGGGGAGCATAAAGAAGCATGGAGAGGTTGTATTGGAACAATGACTGGAAATTTGCCGAAACATGGGAAGAAGCCATGAAAGAGGCAGTATATCCGGAAAATGAGATGGAGGATGTGCGGCTGCCGCATACCTGCAAAGAGCTTCCGTATCATTACTTTGATGAGCATGCGTATCAGATGCTGTGTGGATATCGCAGACATTTTATGGCGCCGGAAGCGTGGCAGGGGAAAAGTGTGGAACTGACCTTTGAGGGAGTGGCGCATGATGCGGTTGTTTATGTCAATGGGACAGAAGTGAAAGCGCACCATTGCGGTTATACGGCATTTTCCGTGGAACTTGCAAAATACCTGAAATATGGGGAGGACAATGTACTTGCGGTGCGTGTCGACAGCCGGGAAAATTTGAATATTCCGCCGTTCGGATATGCCATAGATTACATGACTTTTGGCGGGATGTATCGTGAGGTTTACGTGCAGGTGAGAAATAAGACACATCTTGCAGATGTATTTGTCAAGCCACAGATACATCCTCTGCAGGTGACTACAGAGATTACGGTACAGAATATTTCGGATGGGATAACGTTGCAGCAGGAAATCCGCAAAAAAGGCGAGGGTGCATATAGTCCCCTGGGAAAAAAGCCGGTAAAACAGACAAATGTGCAAACCGTTTTTCCGGTGCAGGAGATCCGTTTGTGGGAACCGGAAAATCCACATTTGTATGAAATCCGGACAAGTTTGTGGAAAAATGGGGAAATGATAGATGCGCGTGTGGATATCACAGGGTTTCGGGAAGCCGGATTCCGGAAAGATGGTTTTTATCTGAACGGAAAGAAATTGCGGCTTCGTGGATTAAACCGTCATCAGAGTTATCCGTATGTGGGATATGCAGCACCGGCATCCATGCAGATTTTCGATGCCGATATTCTCAAAAGAGAGCTTGGCGTGAATGCTGTGCGCACTTCCCATTATCCGCAGTCGCAGGATTTTATCAGTCGTTGTGATGAAATCGGTCTGCTTGTGTTTACCGAGTTTCCGGGGTGGCAGCACATCGGGGATGAAGAATGGAAGCGGCAGGCGGTGCAGAATTTAAAGGAAATGATCGTGCAGTACCGCAATCATCCTTCCATTATTCTCTGGGGCGTGCGGATTAATGAATCACAGGATGACGATGTTTTTTACAGGGAAACAAACCGGGTGGCACATGAACTGGACGATACGCGTGCAACCGGCGGAGTGCGGATGCTAAAGAAAAGCCATCTTCTGGAGGATGTTTATACGTACAACGATTTTCTTCACGATGGCAGACATCCGGGGTGTAATCCGAAACGAAAAGTTACACCAGATATGAAAAAACCGTATCTGATCAGTGAGTATAACGGGCATATGTTTCCGACCAAGCCGTTTGACGATGAGGAACACCGGACGGAGCATGCAATCCGTCATGCAAATGTATTAAATGCGGTGGCACAGGAGCCGGATATTGCAGGAAGTTTTGGCTGGTGTATGTTTGACTATAATACGCACAAGGATTTTGGCAGTGGTGACCGGATCTGTTACCATGGCGTGATGGATATGTTCCGCAACCCGAAACTTGCGGCGGCGGTGTATAGCAGTCAGCAGGAAGATACACCGGTTTTAGAACTGAGTTCTTCGATGGATATCGGAGAGCATCCGGGCGGAAACCGCAGCGGAAACTGGATGATTACAAATGCGGATGCCGTGCGGATGTACAAAAACTCTAAATTAATCAAAGAGTATCATCGGGAGGACTCCCCATATCGTGCACTGGCGCATGGACCGATTCCTGTGAATGACTTTATCGGAAATGCGATTGTCGAAAATGAGCCGATGAAACCGAAACAGGCCAGACTGATAGGGCAGCTGCTTAACATGACGGCGTATTACGGGCTGAACAATCTTCCGGCAAAGTTCTACCTTCTGGCATTGCGACTGATGGTCTGCTATCACATGAAACCAAAGGATGCGGTTGCGCTTTACACACGTTATGTCGGGGACTGGGGGACGACTTCCACGGTCTATAAGTTTGAGGCTGTCAGGGACGGAAAAGTGGTAAAGACCGTGATCAAGGAGCCGATGCAGCAGGCACATCTGGAGGTGAAGGTAAGTGAACATAACCTGACCGAAGGCAGAACCTATGATATGGCGGCGGTTCGTATCCGGGCACTGGATGAAAATGGAAATGTGCTGGGATTTTTCAATGAACCGGTGCAGTTTGAAGTGAAAGGTGTTCTGGAACTGATCGGTCCAAAGACCATATGTTTACAGGGAGGTATGGGCGGTACTTATGTAAAGACGACCGGACAGGCCGGAGAAGGAATTTTGACAATTGAAAATGCGCAGACGGGGAAAATCTGTGAACATTTTCAGGTGGCACGGGAAGAGTAAGGGGGAAATACAATGAAATTATCTGCAAAAGAAAAAACGGCATTCGGCCTGGGGGCTGTCGGAAAAGATATGGTATATATGCTTTCGGCGAGCTATATTCTGTATTATTATCAGGATGTTCTCGGAGTAAGCGCGATGGCAATGGGAATTATTCTCATGGCAGCGCGGGTGTTTGATGCATTTAACGATCCGATTATGGGAGTAATTGTTGCAAAAACCAGAACACGCTGGGGAAAATTCCGTCCATGGCTTCTGGTTGGAACCCTGTGCAATGCGATCGTGCTGTATCTGATGTTTGCCGCACCGCCGGCATGGAATGGAAGTGGGATTGTGGCATATGCAGCCATTACTTATGTTGTGTGGGGAGTTACCTATACCATGATGGACATTCCTTTCTGGTCGATGATTCCGGCATTTACAGAAGGCGGAAAAGAGCGCGAAAATTTAACAACTATGGCGCGTTCCTGTTCGGGTGTCGGTTCCGCTCTCGTTACGATTATTACGATGAAATGTGTGTATATGCTGGGACAGGGAAATGAGCGCACGGGTTTCCGCTGGTTTGCACTTATTGTTGCGGTATTGTTTGTGCTGTTTATTACGATCACCTGTCTGACGATCCGGGAAAAATCCACGGTTCATATGGAAACACCGACCGTACGGCAGATGTTTTCGGCGCTGATTCACAACGATCAGGCAATGACGGTTGTCATCACCATTGTACTGATTAACTGCTCTTTGTATATTACGTCCAATCTGCTGTTGTATTTTTTCAAGTATGATGTGAGTGGGGAGAGCTGGTATAACAGCTATACACTTTTCAGTACATTTGGCGGAGCGGTACAGATTTTGTCCATGATGGTATTGTTTCCGCTGCTGCGGAAGTTTATGAGCAGTATCCGTGTGTTCTACCTGAGCTTTGGAATGGCAATCGCAGGGTATGCGATTCTGCTTGTGCTGATGATTGGCGGTCATACTGTGCTTGGAGCCCTGGTGGTGCCGGGCTTTTTGATTTTTGCGGCATTTGGCATGCTGACCGTGCTTACCACAGTATTTCTGGCAAATACGGTAGATTATGGGGAAATGAAAAATCACCGCAGGGATGAAAGTGTGATTTTTTCCATGCAGACGTTTGTTGTGAAACTGGCTTCGGGAGTTGCCGTGCTGATCGCAGCGATCTGTCTGTCTCTCTGTAACCTCAAGCAGGATACAAGTGCGGCGGTTGTTGCGCGTGCAGCGGATTCTTCGGTGCTGGGACTGCGGCTGACGATGGCGGGAATTCCGATGATCGGTCTTTTCATCGCGGTATTGGTATTTCGGAAAAAATATATTTTGACAGAGAAAAAGCTGCAGGAGATTAATGCAGCAATTAAAAATCAGGAGAACTGCTAAAAGAAAGGATGACAGCTATGATTCGTAAAATTGGACAGGCATTCGTACTGGATACGGCACATACAACATATGCATTTTCCATTCTGCGGGGGGGACATCCGGAGCATCTGTATTACGGGAGAACTATTCATATCGAGCATCCGGATGATCTTGAAATTCTTGTGGAAAAGCATGTGTTTGCACCGGGAAATGTGAATATCTGTGAAAAAGAGCATGCCGGTTTTTCGCTGGAGGATGTGCGGCTGGAAATGTCTTCGTACGGAAAGGGCGATATCCGTGAGCCGTTTGTTGAGGCCATTCTTTATGATGGGGCAAAGACTCTGGATTTCCGCTATGAAGATGCCGTTATTACCGGGAAAAAAGATGCGCTGGACGGACTTCCGGGTTCCTATGGAAGTGCGGGAGAAGTGCAGCAGCTGTGTGTGACAATGGTGGACCGGCAGTATGATCTGAAGCTGTTGCTCTACTACTATGTCTATGAGGCGGCAGATGTGATCGGACGGAGTGCGAAGATCGTCAATGCCAGCAGTCAGGATGTACAGCTTACGCGTCTGATGAGTCTGCAGCTGGATTTTGATGACAGTGATTATATTTTTACGACATTTCGCGGCGCATGGGCGCGGGAGATGCACCGCTGTGACCAGACGCTGACCGGTGGCAGAATTGTCAATGATTCTTTTACCGGAACCACGTCGAGCCGGGCAAATTCGTTTGTGATGCTGAGCCGTCCGAAAACGGGAGAAGATCAGGGAGACTGTTACGGATTTCATCTGATCTACAGTGGAAATCACTGTGAGACTGCGGAGGTCAGCAGTTTTGGAAAACTCCGGCTTCTTACGGGGATCAATCCACGGGAATTTTCGTGGAAACTGGAGCCGGGAGCACAGTTTCAGGCACCGGAGGCCTTTATGACCTATGCACCGGATGGATGGGGAGGCATGAGCCGGCGGATGCATGCGTTTATCCGGGAGCATATCGTGCGTGGATATTGGAAAAACAGGCCGCGCCCGGTACTTTTAAACAGCTGGGAGGCCTGCTATTTTGATATCAGTGAGAGCAGGCTCTTAAAGCTGGCAAAGGCGGGAAAAGATGCCGGAATCGAATTGTTTGTGGTGGATGACGGCTGGTTTGGCAGACGAAACGATGACACTTCTTCGTTGGGAGACTGGGTGCCGAATACAAAAAAACTGCCCGGCGGCTTATCGCGCCTTGCCAAAAAAATTACAGATCTGGGGCTTGCTTTTGGAATCTGGGTAGAGCCGGAGATGGTCAGTGTGGACAGTGACCTTTACCGGAAGCATCCGGATTGGACCATTGAAATTCCCGGAAAACCGCATGCAGAAGGACGAAACCAGAGAATTCTGGATCTTGGCAGGAGAGAAGTGCAGGAGTATATCATTGCCAGTATGACAAAGGTCTTTTCTTCGGCACCGGTTTCTTATGTGAAGTGGGATATGAACCGGACGTTTTCCGATTATTATTCACAGAGCCTGCCGGCCGCACAGCAGGGAGAGATGGCACATCGTTATGTGCTGGGACTGTACCGGTGCATGGAGGAACTGACCCGTCGTTTTCCGGAAATTTTATTTGAAGGGTGTGCAGCAGGCGGAAACCGTTTTGATCCCGGCATTTTGTGCTATTTTCCGCAGATCTGGGGAAGCGATGACACAGATGCCTGTTGCAGGGCGGACATACAGACAAATTACAGTTATGGGTATCCGCTCTCGACGGTGAGTGCACATGTATCTGCGTGTCCGAACCATCAGACGCTGCGCCGGACACCGCTTACGACCCGCTTTGCAGTTGCCGCATTTGCAGTGCTGGGGTATGAATGTAATTTCTGTGACTGTACCAGAGAGGAACTTGAGGAGATCAGGGCTCAGATTGCACTGTACAGGAAGTGGCGTAGTGTATTGCAGCAGGGCACATTTTATCGTGGGCGGACATTTGCTGACGGAAATCTCACAGAATGGACCTGTGTTTCAGAAGATCAGACACAGGCAGTCGGCATGCTGATGCAGAAACTTGCGGAACCGAATACACAGTTTCATGCGTATTATCCCAAAGGACTTGCAAAAGAGAAACGGTACCATTTTACCAACCGCGCGTTAACGTACAGTATTCTGGAGTTTGGGGATCTGGTTAACACGGTTGCTCCGGTACATATCCGCCCGGATTCCGTGACACATCATCTGCTGGCAAAATTTGTAAAGATGGGTGGGGAAACGGAGGATTTCTGTGCATACGGGGATGCCCTGATGTATGGAGGTGTACATTTGCACCCGGCATTCGGAGGCACCGGGTATAATGAGAACGTACGGTATTTTCCGGATTTTGCGTCTCGTTTGTATCTGATGGATTGCAATTTATAGCCGAAAAGTGCTATGATACAAAAGAGCAATTCAGGCAGGACAGGAGATAAGAAAATGCAGAAACGAAAAAACAGATGGTACATAGCCGTTGCAGCAGTTGTAATTTTAGCAGTTGTTCTGGTATTGGCAGTTGTGCTGGGGAAAAAGGGAAAGAACAAAAAAGATCCAAAGATGATTGAGCCGACGCAGCAGGAGCAGGCATCGGAAATACCGACGGAAACAGAGGAAGTATTTGATTATTCCGCTACGGAGACCGCAGAGACAAAATCGCTTCCGAAGTCCGTTGTCAGCAAGCAGGGAATTCTCATTGATGTGGATGCCGGAACGATTCTGGCTGGAAAAGATGCATTGAAACGTATGGTTCCGGCATCTATGACCAAAATCTTTACCGTGCTGGTAGCAGCGGAAAATATTAAGCCAGAGCAGCTGGACGAGCTGGTTACCATCAGTATTGATGCCACAGATTTCAGTTATAGTAATGACTGTAGCAATACCGGATATGAAGTGGGTGAGCAGGTAACGGTAAGGGATCTGTTTTATGGAACCATTTTGCCATCAGGGGCAGATTCTGCGGTTTCTCTGGCAACTTATGTGGCCGGTTCACAGGAAGCATTTGTGGATATGATGAATCAGGAACTGGAAAAAATGGGATTGTCGGAGACCACACATTTTACCAACTGTGTCGGTATATACAATGATGACCATTACAGTACACCATATGATATGGCAATGATTTTAAAAGCCGCAATGGACAATGATCTGTGCAGGGAAGTTCTTGGAACGCGAACCTATACGACATCAAAATCCAAACCACATCCGGATGGGATTACAATATCCAACTGGTTTTTGCGGAGAATTGAAGATAAGGATACACACAGTGAAATTATCGGGGCAAAGACAGGCTTTGTGAATCAGTCCGGAAGCTGTGCGGCAAGTATGGCACAGACACCGGATGGAAAAGAGTATATCTGTGTGACTGCAGGGTCCACCAGCAGCTGGCGCTGTATCTATGATCATGTGGATATTTACGATGCGTTTCTGCCGGAGACGGCACAGCCTTTTGAAAGTGAAGAGGTAACACAATAAAAAAGGAACAGCGAAAGCTGTTCCCTGTTGTTTAAAGAATGATGATATTGGCACAATTGATATCTTCTCCAAGGTTGTAAACGTTACCGCTGGTAAGCCCGACAACCACAGGACGGAGAATATAGTGCGGAATATTTTTGACCACACGCGCCTGTTCGCCGTTACTCAGTTCCACGATGCTGTCTACCGGATATAGAATCATGCTTTCAAGGAAGCTTTTCATGGCAGTTATGTCGAGTTCCATGGTCATGGACATAATCATTTCCACGGCATCTCTCTGGGAATAGGCTTTTTTATAGGGGCGTTCGGTAACCAGGGCATCATAGATATCCGATACGGACAGAATCTTGGCATAGGGGCAGATTTTCTCTGCGGACACACCCATCGGGTATCCGCTTCCATTGATCTTTTCATGGTGTTGCAAAACACCAAGGCAGACAGCCGGAGAAAATTCCGGACGATCCTTGATCATGTTGTAACTGTATGTCGAGTGCTGCCGCATAATGGCAAATTCATCATCATCAAGTTTGCCCGGTTTGTTTAAGATAGCATTTGGAATTTTGGTTTTTCCAATGTCGTGCAGCAAACCACAGACACCGATTTCCCGTACTTCTTCGGGAGAGAGTCCCTGCTGCTTGGCAACGATCATGGAAATGGTTGCTACATCCACGCTGTGTTTGAAGGTGTATTCGTCACTGGTTTTGAGCGTGGAGATATCAATTGCGATGGCATCATTGCTTTTAATGGAACGCATCAGGTCATCGGCAATGCTCTCTGTGGTGGCAACCATTTCCTCGGAGGTTGTATTGTTGTAGATAAATTGGATACCGGTAGAGACACGTTCACGGATGCTGGCAGAAAGAGTAACTTTTGCGCGGTCTTCGGTACGGAGCCGTTCGATATTTTTTTCTGCTTCCGGAGAAGCAGGAACCTGTTCTGGATTTTCCTCTTCTTCCCCCTCCTGAATGTAAACAGACATAATACCCAGTTTCAACAGGGAATCAATCATATAATCATCCAGTTCGGCACCTCTGGCAACGAGATTACGTCCCAGACGGTCAACGACCGGATGATCGAGCTTCATGCCCGGTTTTAATTGTCTTGTTCTCATGTACTTTCGTTTTATCATATTTATATTTTACTATTTGTTGGATATTTTGCCAAGTTTTTTTGGAAAACTTTAGGAGAACTTTAGGAGAAATGATATGCTTCCACAACTTTTTTTAGATCGAATGAAACAAATGCTGGAGGAAGAATACCCGGCATTTCTAAACAGTTACAAAGATACGCGTTATCAGGCACTGCGGATCAATCCGTCAAAAACCGACACAGACCGGTTTACAGAGGAGACTTCCTTTCACCTGCAGCCGGTGCCGTGGGAAGCGAACGGGTTTTATTACGAAAAGGAAGATCAGCCGGGAAAACATCCGTATCACGAGGCGGGCGTGTACTATATTCAGGAGCCGAGTGCCATGGCACCGGCTGCATATCTTGATGCGCAGCCGGGCGAAAAAGTTCTGGATTTATGTGCGGCACCGGGGGGCAAAAGTACACAGATTGCGGCAGCGATGCAGGGGAAAGGGCTCCTTGTCAGCAATGAGATTCATCCGGCGCGGGCAAAGATTCTTTCCGAGAACATGGAACGGATGGGTGTAAAAAATGTGATGGTGACAAACGAGAGTCCGCAGACACTTGCGGGAATGTTTACGGAATATTTTGACCGGATCATGGTAGATGCTCCGTGTTCCGGGGAAGGAATGTTTCGTAAAAATGAACAGGCGTGTGAGGAGTGGAGTCCTGAAAATGTTCAGATCTGTGCGGCGCGGCAGCAGGAAATTCTTGCATGTGCAGCCTCCATGCTCCGGCCGGGAGGACGTATGGTTTACTCTACCTGTACTTTTGCACCGGAGGAAAACGAGGGAACGATCAGCCGTTTTCTGGAACAGCATCCGCAGTTTCATATTGTGCCGGTGAAAAAATATTCGGGAATGGCAGACGGTGTAGCGGCATGGACAAAACATCCGGCAGCGGAGATAGGAGATACGATCCGGTTATTTCCGCATCATCTGCACGGAGAGGGACATTTCGTTGCGGTTCTGGAAAAAGAGGGAACCGTTTCGGAAACTTACCGGGGATATTGTGCGAATGGAGAAGAAAAACCGCTGGCAAAGGGAGAAGCAAAAGCGTATCTTGCAGGATTACAGGAGTTTCTTGGAAAGATACCGGCAGATGATGCCGGGAGGCTGCTTCTTTTTGGAGAGCAGCTGTATCTGATGCCGGAACATATGCCGGCAACCAGACGGCTGCATGTGCTGCGTCCGGGTCTGCATCTTGGCACAGTTAAAAAGAACCGGCTGGAACCGGCACACGCACTGGCACTTGCAATTTCTCCGCAGGAAGCATGCCACAGCTGGAATCTGTCTGTGGACGAAGCACGCGCGTATCTGGCCGGGCAGACGTTTCCGGCAGAAGGGGAGAAGGGCTGGTATCTGATCACGGTAGATGGATACAGCCTCGGCTGGGGCAAGCTTGCGGGTTTTGTGATGAAGAATCATTACCCGAAGGGGCTGCGGAAGCTGCTCTGATTTATAAAAGGAACCATATAAATTGGAAGACATATAATATCGCCGTCTTTGCAGAAATCTTTGGTGTATACCAGATATTTCTGTAGAATACGGTCGGAATATTTCAGTGAAAATGCATCCAGAGATTTATGTGTTTTATAACCGGATGATTTTACTTCTATCGGGCAAACTTTATTTTTTTGTGCAAGAAGAAAATCGACCTCATAGTTATGATGTGAGGTTTTGTTCATAAATGTATGGTAAAACAGCTCGTTTCCATTGGAGTGCAGAAGTTGTGCCACGACATTTTCATACAGATATCCAAGATTCGTTCCAAGTTTGTCGTTTAAAAGTTTTTCATAAATAATATTTTCTGTAAAATCCTTATCTTTGAACATTAAAGTCGTAAATAATCCGGTATCACAGAGAAACAACTTGAATTTTGATAAATCTTTGTTGGTTGCCATGCCGGCATTTGGATCATTTGCATGATAGGATACGAGAACAGTTTTGGAATCTTTCAGTTCTGCAATCAGTTCTAAAATTGTGTCAGCTCTTTCATTGGAGAGAACGCTGGATACCTGATAGCGGGAAGCATTTTTGTTCAGCTGTGCTGGAATGGAGTCAAATAAAAGAGAGAGTTTTCCGGTTGCATCTATTTTCTTAAAATCATCCTCATATAAACTTAAAATATCACGTTTTATAGCATCCACTTTGCGAAAATTGTTCGTCTGGATATATTCATCTATAGCCTGTGGCATTCCGCCAACCAGCATATATAGACGGAAATCCCGAAGGAGTTTTCGATTCATGCTCTCGCCTGCCGGTTTTTGAGCGGTAAATAATTTTTGCAAAAGAACCGGAGTTGTGGTATCGCCTAGCGCCCATAAAAACTCTTCATAATCCATCGGAAACATACTTATTTTTCGCTCTTCGCTTGGAATAAGTATATTTTGCACATTTTTTTTGATGGAAATCAGGGAACCTGTTTCAATGTAATCATAGCGATGATCTTTGACCAGCGATTTAATTGCCTGCCTTGCCAGTGGGCAAAGTTGTACTTCATCAAAAATAATCAGTGATTTTCGTTCTATCAGATCGGTTCTGTATTGAAATTGTAATTGTAAAAACAGATAATTTAAATCGGAAACATCTTCAAAAAGTTCACGGACATTTTTGGATGCCGTGGAAAAGTCAATCAGAATATAACTGTCATATTCATTTTTCGCAAATTCTTCCACAACAGTAGATTTCCCAATTCGACGGGCTCCTTCTATCAATAGTGCTGTTTTTCCTGCAGATTCCTGCTTCCAGGCTAAGAGCTTGTCATATATTTTTCGCTTAAACATAAACATCTCCTACAAATGCGCATTTTTTATATTGCTATTTTACCACAAATGCGCATTTTTTAAAACACTGTTTTACCACAAATGCGCATTTTCTACAGGATTATATACTGTGACCGCCGCCACCACCGGAGTGGCCGCCACCACCGCCGCC
>ENA-OOWH01001238-OOWH01001238.1-human-gut-metagenome-genome-assembly--contig:-NODE-1238-length-16085-cov-3.548347_pt1 | contig 16085 bp, 9 predicted proteins | sample MGYA00241576_ERZ501321 | MGnify/ENA primary metagenome ERZ501321 (study PRJEB25962, sample SAMEA2042733) | human gut metagenome | biome: human gut; feature: human-associated habitat; material: faeces... | reverse complement strand
TTCATGGCACGCTGCTTATTCAGAAAAGTAATACATTCGTTCAGGGCAATGCGATAAAGCCAGGTAGATAGCTTCGCTTCTGCCCGGAAATAATCGATGTTCATCCATGCCTTGACAAACGTATTTTGAAGAAGGTCATTTGCGTCATCATGAGAAAGTACCATCCGGCGAATCTGCCAATATAATTGTTCGCTATATTGCGACACAATCATTTCAAATCCTTTTCGTTGTGTACCTTCGTCCTGAAGGAGCCTTAAAACCTCTCGTTCTTTATAAGAATTCATAAGGTTATTAGTATTCTGTATGTTATGCTTATTTATGGTTCAACTTATTCAATGCTTCAAGCAAAGGGTCGTCATATTTGTAAATATCCTCACAGTAACTGAGCTTGCCATCGGCAGCCAGATACATGGTTTGATAATCCAGGAACAGAGGGATAGCTTCCTTCAGACTATAATGCTTAAGTTCCCGGTATGCTTCGCTTCGGTTCAGTTTTTTGCCTTCATCGCTCTTCGGAGCTATGTCCATGGCAATACGAATGCGATCTTCCAACAGTTCGTCCGGCTTTTCCAATAAGAAAAAGGCAAAGTCCAACGCTCTCTCCAACCTTACACAACCATGACTTACCGCACGATTGGAACGGTTAAAGGCCCAACGGGAAGGAGTATCGTGCAAATAAACGGAATAAGGATTTGGGAAACGGAAGATGATACGCCCCAACGAATTTCCCGTCTTATTATCCTGTTTCACAGTATAAGGTACTCCCTTGCCCGCATACCTCTCCCATTTGATACTATGAGGATCGACTTGTGTACCATTCTTATCATACACCTTCATGCGGTTACGGGTAAAGTAAGTCGTATCCCTGCGATAAGTAGGAATAATCTCTTTCCGGATAATACTTTGAGGAACATTCCAATACGGATTCAGCTCCATATAATAGATTCTGCTGGACAACAAAGGTGTTTTATTCCTCACACTTCCCACACAAATGCGCATTTCCAGAATAGAGTCTGTTTCCTCGTTGACGGCTTGCAGCATGAATGCCGCCACATTTGCCACCACATATTTCTTCCCTTTATCCAGAGCATACTGCCAACGCGCCCGTTCCAGATTCAGCAATAAACGATCCCAGTAATAATCCGTAGTATCCGTCTTTCCCCAATCATTCACGCGCACCAATTCTTCCTGCATTTTCTTATAAAGACGGGAAGAGGGTTGCGCCCAATGAAAGGCGGCAGTGGGATTGGCACGCAAAGAATCAAGAGCCGACAATGCAAATTCCATATCACAACGCTTCAGAGAAATACGGTCTATCGAATCATTCCATCTGCGCTCCGGAGGTAGAAAGCCAAACTTTAACCGGCACACATACGAAAGATAGGCAGCTGTCAACTGATATTCTAAATCCGCCAACAGGGAATTCATCGTTTTTCCATCTTGCAATTGTAATGTACGTATCTGCTGCAACCCATTACGAATACTATCTACAGGATAAAGTCTCGGATTAATCCCATGCCGCAATATATTCTCTAACCAGTACAACATTGAGTCCGCTGCCTGCACAGTCGGTTTATCGGAGACCAATGAATCATTCAACCATAAGAAATCGCCTTCCTCCTGATAATGAGAGACTAACGCAGAATCCCAAACTGTAGCCAGTTTATTTTTTTCCAAACAGGCATGAATGAGCTGCCGAATACTATCCGCACTGATCTGATAGGCAGGATTAAACAGTTCTTTGAAACCTGCCAAAGAGTCCGGTATCGGAGACAAAGGCTTCTCCTTTCTACAAGCAGCCAAACAAATTATACATATTACTCCCAAAAATAACCGGCTACTTTTCATATACAGTTCCTCCGTCAATATCAATACATAAATTCTCTTTCGCTAAAATTGTCTGCGGAAAAATGGCGGACGCTTCATTAAGTAAAACAGCTTCATCTTCATATCGGGCTGAGAAATGCCCGATAACCAATTGTTTTACCTTTGCATCCAAAGCGATTTGTGCAGCTTGTGCAGCTGTCGTGTGATAAGTTTCTTTTGCCCGTGCTTGTTCCGCTTGTGCAAAAGTAGCTTCATGGAACAGCAAATCCACATTGTTGATTTGTTCCACTATAGACGGACGAAAAATTGTATCGGAACAATAAGCGTATTTGCGTGCCGGGGTCGAAGGACGGGTCAAACGCTGATTGGGAATAACTTCTCCTTCGGGAGTAACAAAATCCGCTCCGTTCTTAATACGGTTCAGTTCGTAAACCGGAACTTTATAAAAATCCACCATTTCTCTAATGATATGATTCGGACGTTGCTTCTCCTCAAACAGGAATCCGCAACAGGGAATTCGATGTTTAAGAGGGATCGTAGTTACAGTCACCGAACGGTCATCATAAATCTGTGTCGGTTCTTTCGTCTCAAATTCGTGAAAAAACACTTTATAGGTCAGTGTCTTACAAAAAAAAGCTAGCATCGGTGCGAATAATTCTTCCAGCCCCTTAGGAGAATGAATATGTAAATCAGCCGTCCTCCCCAATAATCCGAATGTAGAGATTAGCCCCAAGAGTCCAAAGCAATGATCACCGTGCAGATGAGAGATAAAGATATGATTCAAACGGGAAAATTTAAGCCGGGAACGACGTAATTGCATCTGAGCCCCTTCCCCACAATCAATCATAAATAATTTTTCACGCAAATTGACGACTTGTGAAGTCGCAAAATGTCGTGTAGTGGGCAAAGCGGAACCGCACCCTAATATATGTAACTCAAACTTTTCCATCTCCGGCAAAGATAGAAAAAAAACATATTAATTTCGCAAGCAATGAAACAAAAGTCTTATTACCTGCCATATAGTATCAAAAAAGAATATATATTTGCATATCGACAACCGGTTTCAAGAACATGATATGAAAGCTGGTCACAGTATCAGAAAAAGAAGTATTTAATATGACGAATCCCTTTATATACAGAAAATTATCAGTATTGTTCCTACTGTTTATTACTTTCGGGAATGTTTATTCCAAGAATAAAGAAATGGAACAATTGTTTTCCAGATTGGATTCCGTATTGACAAACAGTGAAAAGTACGTTTTAGAGAAAGAAGATAAAATAGAAGAACTGCGTAAGAAACAGTCTATGCCTCTAAAACCGGAAGAAAAACTATGGCTTAACAAAATGCTGTATGATGAATATTTTGTCTATAATGCGGACTCGGCTATGGTTTATGTAAACAATAATATAGAGATAGCCAACGCATTAGGCCGAAAGGACAAAGAACAGGAGTGGATACTGCATAAAGTTTTCCTTCTTGCAGCCCAGGGGCTACTGAATGAGGCTGAGAAAGAATTATTGAATGTAGATATAACTTCATTAAGTAAAGAAAATATGTATCAGTATTATGATACAAAAATCTATCTATACTCCCATTTGGTACAATTCATCGGTAATCGCCTGGAACTGACAAATTCTTATTACAATCTTGAGAAGGAATTCAAGCACGAAGCTAAGAAATATATAACTCCCGATCATCCTTCATATTATAGTTTTTGTGCGTCACTACATAGAGAATATCCCCGTTCTGCAGAGGGAGACAGTATAAAATTAAAATTAAAAAATATAGTAGACAAGTCATCATTGTCCACGCGGGTGGATGCCATCAATTCTTATATGCTTGCTATCATGTTTTACAATGAAGGCGATGAAGATAATTACGTAAAATACCTTATTTATTCTGCCATAGCCGATATTAAAATCTGCAACCGCGATATAGCTTCATTGGAGGAACTTTCCAATATCCTCTATTTGCGTGAAGACATAGACAGAGGCTACACTTACATCAGTTATTGCTTTAAAGCCGCATTGCTGTATCCCAACAGGGTGCGCGTAATAAACATATCGACCGTTATGGATAAACTACAGCAGGCCTATCGCGAAAGGAACAAAATACAGGAAAGCAAATTGCGTAAATCACTCTACACCACAAGTATATTATCCATTGTATTACTCATCTCCATCCTACTCATTTATTTCCAATTCAGAAAACTGTCTCGTTCACGTAAAAAACTGAACGAAAGTAACCGATTGCTTAATTCACACGTCAAAGAACTTTCTGAAGCCCAACGAATGCTGGGTGAAGTGAACGGAGAACTTAGCGAAGTAAATGAAAAGCTAAAAGTGATCAATAACCAATTACTAGAGTCCAATTATGTGAAAGAAGAATACATCGGATATGTATTCTCAATATGCTCCAATTATATAACCAAACTTGAAGAATACAGGAAGAATATCAGCAGAAAACTTAAAGCCGGTCAAATAGACGATATCAAATCATTAACTTCCAACATTACGATGGTACAAAGTGAGTTGAAGGAGTTCTATCATAGTTTCGACGCTATTTTCCTACACGTATACCCCGATTTTGTAAAAGACTTCAATTCCCTCCTGCGTCCCGAAGAAAAGATAATGCTTAAAGAAGGCGAACTCCTGAACACGGAGTTGAGGATATATGCGCTTGTCAGACTCGGAATAAATGACAGTATGAAGATTGCAGAATTTCTTCATTGCTCTCCGCAGACGGTTTACAATAATCGTTTAAAAACCAGAAACAAGGCAATAATTCCTAAGGAAGAATTCACCGAGACGGTACGTTCATTGGGTAAAATGCAAAAATAGAGAGAGCAAACAAACCATTTTACTTCATAAACTATTTACCTCTACCAAACATTATATAATTAATAATCAACACATTAACTTTTTATTTATTTACTCTTACTATTTACTTGTATATACACCGTACCTTATACTATACTACCTTTGTCCTCCAAGAAATTAATCAAGAAATTAATCGAGTATATACTTTTTAAATTTAATCTATGAGGCAAGAGAAACTACTAGGTCCAAAGCAAACTATGAAACATACGTTTGTAATCTCAGACGCTTTCTTTTCACAAAGTGCTAATTTGTTATTTTACTTATCATGAAAAATGTAATATTATTATCTTTGCTAATCCTTTTGTCCATTCCCCTTTCGGCACAACAGGAAAAAGTCTCCTTAGTCAACGACAGAACAGGTTCCAAGTTGCTTGTGAACGGTAAGTCTTTTATGGTGAATGGTATGAACTGGGATTACTTCCCAGTCGGCACCAATTATTCATATTCCTTATGGACAAAGCCTGACGATATAATCAAGGCTGCTCTCGATACGGATATGTCTTTATTAAAGAACATGGGTGTAAACGCTATCAGACAACACATAGGCGTTCCCCCCAGATGGGTAAAATATATCTATGAACAATATGGTATTCACACAATGATATATAGCTCCTTCGGACGCTATGGAGTAGCTTTGGACGGGGCATGGATGGCTAACACCGACTATTCCGACCCTAGAGTAAAAAAAGTACTTCTCGACGAGGCGAGAGAATTGGTAAAGGAATACAATAATACTCCTGGAATACTCCTCTATCTTCTTGGAAATGAGAACAATTATGGTTTATTTTGGCAAGGAGCAGAAACGGAAGATATTCCGGTAGAAGATCGTAAATCCACTATTCAAGCGGTTCACTTATATAAACTGTTCAATGAAGCGACTGTCGAGATGAAGAAAATGAATGCTTCAGCTCCTATAGCCATTTGCAACGGTGACCTTCTATTCCTTGATATTATAGCCAAAGAATGTAAGGATGTTGACATTCTAGGAATCAACTGCTATCGCGGTGACTCGTTCGGCGACTTGTTCAGCAGAGTAAAAGCTGAGTATGGAAAACCGGTATTGTTTACAGAGTTCGGATCCGATGCATTCAATGCCATAACTCAAAGTGAAGCACAAAAAGAGCAAGCAGACATTCTGTTGAAGAATTGGACTGAAATATATCTGAATGCGGCAGGACTAGGCAACAACAATAACTCACTCGGAGGTTTCACTTTCCAATTTGCCGACGGTTGGTGGAAATTCGGCCAAAATACTAACCTGAGCATACATGACACCAATGCATCATGGGCCAACGGTGGATATGTATTTGACTATGTGAACGGTGAAAACAATATGAACGAAGAATGGTTCGGTATATGCGCAAAAGGAACTCCTGACAGCCGAGGAATATACGAACTTTACCCGCGTGCCGCATACTATGTGCTGAAAGATGTCCACAAGATTAATCCTTATTCTCCCGGAAGTACCACCTCTTCGATAATAAGCAAACTTTCCGATATCAATGTAATGTCAGCCGTTTTATCCTCCAGAAGTGATAAAGCTGCCTTGCAAGGCGAAAAGACTCAGCTAATACGCCTGAGCGAACTGAGAGGTGACATAACTACCTACAATACAGGTGCAAAGAATACTACCACTCCAAGTTCCAGGCCGAAGAATCCGACAAGTTTCCCCAGCTTTAAAGGCTTTGACCATACTGAATCGTTCTACGTAGGCGTAGCCTCAAAACCGGCAGAGAATGTACAGGCGGAAGTCACTGTAAATGTTCTTGGAAATGTGGCGGAGAACCCGATAGACGAAATCTTTTATGAGAACAGAGGACGCTCCAGATATATAACGGACGAAAGCGGAGAAGTAGTAGATCTGGGTCCGTTGGAACGCTTAAGACTTTATAGTGCGAGTTTTGACTGGGATGGCAAACTGTTTAATCTGAAAACATTTTACCGCAAAGGACACTATCATTGGGGATACGAAGGAGACTTCTTTGGATTGTATCCCGAAGCGAGCTACGGTGATAATATGGATATTTATGGTGGCGAAGCTCCTTTCGGAAGTGAAATTGAAGGTAAGAAATACTTCAAAGGGCTGAAAATTGCTTTCGGTCCCGAACTATGGTGGGGTGCAAACCCGGCTCTGCTTGTCAAATACCAACGGAATATAGGTAAATATAACGTAGCAGGTATTTTCCATTATGATATAGACCAGCGTGAAGGAACGACTACTTCTTACGCCATACCCCGCCCCAAGAATACACGGGCCTCTCTTATGGTGGAAAGAAATTTCGGACGTTTCAATATTACAGCGGGCGGATTATGGTCAGGAACAACGCTTGTAGGACGGGAATTTCAAGCTACCACAGAATACAATAAAGAAGCTATCGTATATTCCGACGTGATAAAAACATCCGATACATTCGGAGGGAAGATGAAAGTGGTATATAGCGGAGGAAAGTTCAATGCCTATGCGCAGGGGGCGATAATGGGATTGGTAGCCAGTGGCGGAGCCGATTACACACAGACTTTAACAGGATGGAGGCTAAAAGATAGCGGTAGCGGAAATCAATCGAACGTCCTTGCCGGTTTTACTTATCAGATAGGCAACTTCCAGATTGCCCCTAATTTCCTGTGGCAGAAACCGCTTGTAGGTCCAATGCCTAATGGAATCGATGCTCCCGGAAGATTACGAAATATTATTGATGATCCTTTTGCTGTTAGGGATAACAGGGAGACAACAGCGGGAGAATTGTTGCTGACTTATGACCCGACACCCGCTACTTGGATGTACGACTGGGAGAATGACAATAACGAAGATGCACCGTTTGCCGCTTCACTTGGTTTCATTTACCGCCATCATCCCACCTCACAGGATGCAGCCATAGGTATACTTGCCAACGGTCGTTCTACCTTTGCTTTCGGAGGAGCTGCACCGGCTCATGATTTATGGGAAACAAACCTGAAAATAGCGTCTAGAATATCAAGAGATTTCGGTATCATATCAAGTGTCTACTGTGGTACTGCCCAAGCCAACGGAGATGATACCCGTTTAGTTAAGCGGGTAGGTGCAGACGCCAGAATGATTTATAAGAAACTGCGACTGAACGCAATGGTGAAGTTTAATGACTGGGGGCCGTACGACTATCACAGGGATTTTAACCTTACTTTCCCTTTCCAATGTATGTTAGACTTTTCGACCAGTCTCGCCAAGCCTAAATGGTTGGGTCCGGTATCCACTCGCGTAGGAATCAGAGGTACTTTCAGAACATTAGATCAATATTCTCCTCGTTACGTTGCCGGATATATACCGGACGGTTCCGGTGGTTTTGAACCAAGCACAGATATTATAGGCGCAGGTCGTGGCAACGAATGGGAAATAAGAACCTACATTTCATTCAGCATTTTCTAATCTACGAACTAATTAATAAGATAGTTTTATGAATCACAAAATCAATATATCATGTAAGCTCTCTGTTGTCGCTGTTCTCTTTTCGTTGACAGGATGTACAAGAGATATAAATACGGATGTGCTGGCAACTTACCCACACTTGTCTGATGTCTTTATCGATGAATTTGCATCCGACCTGCAATACCAGGCATGGGGAAAAGTAACTAATTTCGGGGTGGATACTGAAACCACCTACGATGGCACGTCATCTATGCGAATAGAAGTTCCCAATCCGAGTGATCCTATGGGAAGTTGGGCAGGAGGTACTTTCTATTCCGCTACAGGCAGAAACCTGTCCGGATATGACGCACTGACTTTTTATGCCAAGTCTTCCGTAGCTACCGCTATTGAAGTTGGAATAGGAAATTATGATACTACCGAATATCTGGTTCAAGTTAATGATGTCCAACTGAATACAAACTGGAGCAAGATTATCATCCCTATTCCTAATTCCGCAAAGCTTTTATCGGAAAAAGGATTATTCTACTACTCCGCCGGTGCAGTAAATGACGAAGGCTACACCATCTGGTTCGATGAGGTCAAGTTCGAAAAACTCGGTACATTGGCTCATGCCAAAATAGAAGATATAGAGGTTCCCGGTTTTCCCGGAAAACTGACGATAGGAACTCTGACCGAGACTATCAATCTTCCGAACGGCATTAACCGTAAAATGCGGGTCTCTCCCAATTATTTTACATTCGAGTCATCTGACGTCAATGTGGCTTCGGTAACAAATGATGGTAACATAACCGTGCACAAAACAGGAGAAGCCGTTATCTCGTTAAAGGAGGCTGAAGGCGAAATAAAGGTACATTGCTACGATTTCGCTCCAACACCCACGAGAGACGAATCGGAAGTGTTGTCTCTGTTCAGTGATTCTTATACTAATAAGATTTCTGCAAACTGGAATCCTAGATGGGAATGGTCAACAGCTGAATATACGGAAATAGATACCGGTGATAATCATATAGCACGGTATAGCGGTTTGAACTTTGTAGGTATTGTATTCAACAAAACTGCGGATTGTTCGTCAAAGACTCACCTCCACCTGGATGTATTATGCATGGACGAAGTAAGTGAAAGCACTATTATAACAGTCTCTATATACTATGGAACAACGGAAATAAAGTATCCGATAACATTGGAGAAATATCCTGATTTCAAATCAAAACAGTGGCTGTCACTCGATCTGGAACTTGAAAAAGAAAATAAACTAATACCACAATTGGCATTGGCATGTGATGACAACACCAGGAACATTCTTTTGGACAATATTTATTTCTATTAAAAATGATAACTTATGAAACCATATAAAACAATATTGCTTAGCTTGCTGATACTTCCTTTGCCACTGTTACTTGGAAGTTGCGAGAAAGAAGAAGAGATAGAAAACACCCGATGGGTATTGGTGTGGTCGGACGAATTTGACACACCGACTCCCGACAACAGACCCGATCCTTCAAAGTGGACGTATGAAAAAGGCGCTTCAGGATACGGTAATCAGGAACTTCAGAACTATACCGACAGAGTAGAAAACGCCTCATACACAACTCACAAAGGTTTGGGATGCCTGAAAATAACAGCTTTGAACGACAATTATGACGGAGTAGCTTACTCTTCTGCCAGAATAAAGACCGAAGGACTGTTCGAACAACGATACGGACGTTTCGAAGCACGTCTGAAACTTCCGTACGGTCCGGGACTTTGGCCTGCATTTTGGATGTTAGGAGCAAACTATGCCACCGATGTATGGCCAAAATGCGGTGAAATAGATATTATGGAAAATAAAGGATACCAACCTAATATCGTATCAAGTGCTCTACATTTTCCGGGACATTCGGGTGGAAATCCCATAACACAGACTTTTGGCTATGAGAACCAACGTTTTGACACAGACTTCCACATATTTGCCGTAGAATGGGATGAATCCCAAATAGACTTCTTTGTGGATAATGTACTTTACAAAAGAGTGAAAGCCGCTGATGTAACAGATGGTGAATGGGTATTCGATCATCCATTTTTTATTATTCTGAATGTAGCGGTAGGCGGTACATTTGGTGGTGATCCCACAGCAGACACTGTATTTCCCCAAAGCATGTATGTAGATTACGTCAGGGTTTATCAGAAATCAACAGAAGTACAACCCGGAACTAATACCGGAGATATCTCTTCAAACGGTTCAATTCCCGGATGGGATTTTAACGGACCGGATTCTGATAAAGGGCTTATAGAGCCTGAATTAAAATAAATAACAATGTAACTGCTAAAGATTAAAATTATGAATTTAATAAAAATACAAGGATACTATTTAGGGCTTATGGCAGCCATAAGTCTTGGAGCGGTTTCATGTACGAACGAAACGGAATTTGCCAATTCGCTGGATAAAGGCGACATTACTTTCTCAGCTCAAGTAGGAAAAACGATGAGCAGAACCACAGAAAGCGCATGGGATGGTGACGAACTGATAGGTGTGAAAGCGGGAGAAACAGTAAAAACTTACAAAGTGACAACCAATGGAAAAATGTCTACTGAAGATACACCTTATACATGGGATGGCACAAGCTATGATCTGCTGGCATGGACTCCCCTCACAGCAGAACAGATAAACCTAACAGACCAAACTACCGAAGAGAAACTCTTTGACTGTGACTTATTGGCAAGTAATGCGAAAGTGGAAGCAAAGAATGTACATTTTGTATTCAGACACCAAATGACCCGGATGTGGTGGGAACTTCAGAAATTTGAAGGATATACAGATGAAGAAGTGAACACCGCAAAAGTTTCGTTTATCGGTTATGGAAGTGTAACGTATACTAATGGAGAAATCACAACGGTAGGCGATGCTGACCAATTGATTTCTACTCATGACACAAAAGGAGAATATTATAGAAACGGCGAAGCTATGATGGTTCCTTGTGAAATGTGGGAGAAACCATTGATAAAAGTAGAAATAGGAGAAGATACCTATATCTATACTCCAAGTAAGTCCAACCCCAATGACGTCAATAAGAAAACCGGAGATTTGCTTCCCAATACATGGCAAAGATATTACTTGTCTGTCAGCAAAAAAGGACTGACTGTAGAAATGGAATCCGGAGAAATTAATTGGGATAATGAAAAGATCGATGACAATCAGATTACGGATGCTAAATTTAAGGCTATTATATCTGATGAAGTATCAAATTTGACCAATTGCCAGTTTACAGGTTTGGAAAACAGTTTCATTGACAACGCAACCAACGGCTTCTCCATAACTTATAAAGAAACAAATGCAAGCGGAGGCATCGATTACGAAGGTCTATGTGACAGAGTACGTACAGTTGATACCCCAAACGGGACTGTCACTTTCACATTCTGCAATATCCGTTCGGATATCAAATTAACATATACTAAAGAATATATGGAAGTAGGCTATTATTTCTATAGTGACGGTACTTACGGGACAGATTACAAAGACGGTTCCACCTTAGGTATTATCTATAAGATAGGAAAACATGAGACGGACAACGTAACAAATTACGAAGGTACGGATATAGAAACCATTCATGGATATGTAGTAGCGCTAACTGATGAAACTAGCGACGAAAAGAGTAGTTTCAAATGGAAAGAAGGTAATGCAAACTTGTATGGGGCAGATTTTCCAGAACACGGCATAAGAGACGGAAAAACCACACAATATCTAGGATACCTTAACACTAAATATCTTATAGCAAAAGCAGCTGTAGCAGAGGCTACAACAGTGCCGGCAGCCTCAACTTCTACCAGCAAAAACAATAATTCACTTATACCCGGCACATCTGGTTGGTATTTGCCCTCTCATACCCAATTAAGAGATCTAGCAACTCTTGCGGGTAACACATTCACTAATTACAGTGCATTGAATGGCACATATTGGGACAGTACATTCGACAGTGACCCTAATGCTTATATAGTAGTTTTCAATGAAAATGGCGCAATAAGCAGTACTGATTTCTACAGGGCTGTAGATTCAGAACAAAAAGTTCGTCTTATTCTTACTTTCTAATTAATCATACAAATTATGAAACAAATATATTCACATATCAAACTGGCAGCCGTATCGCTATTAATATTTTCGGCTTGCACCCAAGACGAGATGTTACCTCAGATCGGAGAAAACGAAACCGCCGTTTCTGATGTTCTGACTATTCAAAATGTAAATGTAGCCAATTTCGATACCGGAAATCCTACTACACGGGTAATCAATGATGGTGTCACAGTTCTTTTCGAAGCAGGAAACAGCTTGGAAGATGTCAACGGCGATGAAATCGGTATTTTACTGATAGACAAAGATGGAATCGGATTCGCCAATGAACCCTTTAAGTATATAAACGAAAACGGTGTAAACAAATGGGTTAGTAAAAACAGTGTGAGTTATACCAGCAAAATTAAAAAAGTCATCGCCTACTTTCCATACGCCCAAATAGTGAAAGATGGAAAAGAGTTTGTTCCTTCATCCGTTAATGAACTAAAAGAACTAAAGAAAGAGGAAGAAACAACGGAATTTAAAGACAAAGATTTGCTGATAGCAGAAATCAATGATATTCAATCCCATCAATTGACAATCAACTTTAAGCACGCCTTTTCATTGATAGCGTTCTCTGCGGAAGCGACCATTAAACTAGATGACACGGAAGAGATTTCCTATTTATTAGATCTTTCCGATGTATCTTTCTCCATTGGCGACGAACTGTACACGCCCGAATCAATGAGCGGCAAGTACATCTGTCTTGTTGACGAAGAACAATTAGTAAAAAATGATTTTCGCTACTTCTACACGATTGATAATATTACTTATTCAAAGACGCTGAAAGATCCTATAACACTGGCAGCCAACCAATGTTACACTTTCCCTTGCCCAACATCCTCCGAAGGAACGGCAGATATTGCAGTAGGTGACTTCTACTGTACCACAGAAAGTAATAAAACAATCATTCTTCCAAGAAATGCAGCCGGTATTCCTACCGGTCTTACCTGCAAAGGAATCGTATTCCACATAATAGACGATTTTGAAACTTTTAAATCTACAAATGATTTAAACGACTCCAATTTAAATGGATATCAAGAAAAACATGGCTTAGTAGTCTCTACAAAAAAAGGAAATAATTTTGGCACTGTGGCAGCAGCTGATATAGAGCAAGCCTTTATTGATGGAAATGTAGAGAAATACACTGATACGGAAACATCAAACGGTTATAAATTGACACAAATTTTAGTAGGAACTGAAAATCTGGGATTTATCGCTTTGAATAATCATACTGAAAAACTAAACAATAGTACCGCTTGGTATGCTCCTTCGTTCAATGAACTTAAATACCTGATACAAGGTGAAAATACTCAAACAGGTTCTACATCGGGGCAAGAGTACATTAACAAACAATTGAAAAAAATAAATGCGGATGAACTGGCAGGTACAATTCCTTCTGTCACTTTTTACAATGGTGTCGGAGACCATGGATTACGCCTTATGACGGGCGGTTCTGAAAATGGATGGCACGGCATACCTGGCGAAGCTTTTTATCCAATCTGTGCATTTTGATGCATTCCCCCCAAAAACAAGAACTAATAAATATTTCCAATAATAAAAGACGATTTATGAAGATAAACAAGTTATTATTTACCACAACACTGACAGCATTGGCATTAACAGCCTGCTCTCCGAAAGGAACCAACTCTGATTCTGAGATAGAGAACAAAGTAGAAGCCTTACTGGATAAGATGACTTTAGAGGAAAAGCTAGGGCAGATGAATCAGTTGAGTCCGTGGGATCCTAACGAACTGGCAAACAAAGTTCGTAATGGAGAAATAGGTTCCATATTGAATTATATGAATCCCGAAGAAGTGAATAAAATACAGAAAATCGCAATGGAAGAGTCACGGTTAGGTATCCCCCTACTAGTGTCACGCGATGTAATTCACGGTTACAAGACTATCTTCCCTATTCCATTGGGACAGGCAGCCACATTCAATCCACAGATAGTAGAAAACGGAGCACGTGTAGCTGCCATAGAAGCTTCAGCTGATGGTATCCGTTGGACTTTTGCGCCCATGATAGATATATCACGTGACCCTCGTTGGGGACGCATAGCCGAAAGTTGCGGTGAAGATCCCTACTTGACTTCCGTAATGGGAGTAGCTATGATTAAAGGGTTTCAAGGAGATTCGCTGAACAGTCCGACTTCCATAGCCGCATGTCCTAAACATTTTGTAGGTTATGGTGCTGCCGAGGGCGGGCGTGATTATAATTCCACTTTCATTCCGGAGCGTCGTTTGAGGGATGTATACCTTCCTCCTTTTGAAGCTGTGGCCAAGGCAGGGGCAGCCACTTTCATGACTTCGTTTAATGACAATGACGGAGCACCGTCTACCGGAAACACTTTTATTTTGAAAGATGTGCTTCGTGGTGAATGGGGATTTGATGGAATAGTAGTGTCAGACTGGGCTTCGGTAGCCGAAATGATGGCACATGGCTTTGCTGCCGATTCTAAAGAGGCAGCAATGAAGGCGGTGAATGCTGGTGTGGATATGGAGATGGTCAGCTATACGTTTGTCAAGGAATTGCCGGAATTGATAAAAGAAGGTAAGGTCAAGAAGTCTGCTATAGACGATGCCGTGCGGAATATTCTGCGTATCAAATTCCGGTTGGGACTGTTTGATAATCCTTATGTGGATGAGAAACGGATAGAGGAACTTTATGCTCCTTCTCATCTGGAGGCTGCCAAGCAAGCTGCTGTGGAATCGGCCATCTTGTTGAAGAACGAAAAGGAGACATTGCCTTTGCAATCTTCGGTAAAGACGGTTGCTGTGGTAGGTCCGATGGCAAATGCACCTTATGACCAATTGGGTACCTGGATATTTGATGGTGACAAGACAAAAACCGTGACACCGTTGAAGGCTATCAAGGAACTGGTGGGGGACAAAGTGCAGGTGATATACGAGCCGGGTCTGACTTATAGCCGTGACAAGAATATGGCAGGTGTTGCCAAAGCCGCTGCTGCCGCTGCACGTGCTGATGTTATTTTGGCGTTTGTAGGCGAAGAGGCTATTCTTTCAGGAGAGGCGCATTGCCTGGCCGACCTGAACCTGCAAGGTGCGCAAAGCGAACTGATTGCCGCTTTGGCGAAAACAGGAAAACCGGTGGTTACTGTCGTAATGGCAGGGCGTCCGTTGACCATAGGAAAGGAAGTCGAACTCTCGTCAGCTGTACTTTATTCGTTCCATCCCGGAACCATGGGAGGACCGGCATTGGCCGACTTGCTGTGGGGTAAGGCTGTGCCAAGTGGCAAGACTCCGGTGACTTTCCCGAAGATGGTAGGACAGATACCGGTTTATTATGCTCATAACAGTTCCGGACGTCCGGCTACGCGGAATGAGGTTTTGCTGAATGACATTCCGTTAGAAGCGGGGCAGACTTCGTTGGGATGTACTTCTTTCTATATGGATGCAGGTTTCGATCCGCTGTATCCGTTTGGCTACGGTCTGTCGTATACGACGTTCAAATATGATAATGTGAAACTCTCGTCTGCCAATCTGAAGAAGGAAGATGTGCTGACTGTGACTTTCGACCTTGAGAATACCGGAAAGTATGAAGGTACCGAGGTAGCCCAGCTTTACGTGCAGGACAAGTTTGCTTCGGTGACCCGTCCGGTGAAAGAGCTGAAACGCTTTGCTCGCGTCACATTGAAGCCGGGTGAGAAGAAAAATGTATCGTTTGAACTTCCGATAAGTGAACTTGCTTTCTGGAATATAGATATGGTGAAGACGGTGGAAGCCGGAGACTTTGCTCTTTGGGTGGCACCGGATAGCCAAAGTGGAGAAGAAGTTTTCTTTAAGGTAGTAGATTGATTGTTGATTTAAGGTTAAAAAGGGCACTATAAAATATTTTGTGTAAATGTAAAATACGGGATTCAGTATGGGTTCC
>ENA-OOWH01001230-OOWH01001230.1-human-gut-metagenome-genome-assembly--contig:-NODE-1230-length-16139-cov-19.530962_pt1 | contig 16139 bp, 18 predicted proteins | sample MGYA00241576_ERZ501321 | MGnify/ENA primary metagenome ERZ501321 (study PRJEB25962, sample SAMEA2042733) | human gut metagenome | biome: human gut; feature: human-associated habitat; material: faeces... | reverse complement strand
GGTCCTACCGATTCTACCGTCAGTCCGACAACTTTATTTACTTTTCCGTAATGCACACTGAAATCACGAAATAACAGTGCATCGTATCTTGTTCGGTCAAATTTCTTCAACATTTCATTGCTCCATTTATGGCTATATATAGAGAATCGCAGATATTCCTATCTGCGATTATGCCTTTATTGCGTAGATAATAATTTGATAGCGGTAATCAGATTCCGCACCTGCACGTCCATGGACAGATCCACGATACCCGTGTCACTCTCGATCTGACATTGCCCCTTTTGTAGTTTTGTATCGCTGAATATCTCTATGGTTATTCCCGGATTCGCAGCTCCGGACAATCGATCCGCATTATCTGCAATATATGTATAATTCTCTTCTGATACCCGGATGACGAACTTTCTGGAATCCTCATCCTCATTTAACACCTGATTGATCATGTAGATCATCACTGGCTTATAATCATCGACCAGTATACCTGTCAGCTTCTGGATCAGCTTGCACGCAACATCCACGATCTGTTCCTCAGTATCTGTGATATTCTCCATCATTTCTTCCCGCGCCTGCGCAAGTGCCTGATCGCGTTCCCGACTGATCTTCTCCAGATACTCATCCGCCCGGCGCATCGCTTCCATGTTGCCATCTTCGAGCCCTTTTGCAAAACCCTCTTCCTGTGCAGCTTTGCGAATTGCCTCTGCATCCGCCTTGGCATCCTCCAAAATCTTCTGTGCCCGTTCACGCGCATCATCCTGTAAAAGTTTTGCCTTCTCCATCGCGTCATCCAAAAGCTCTTTATGTTCTTCCAGATTGATTGTCGCAGCCATCTCTGTAATGCCTGCCTCGAAAGTATCTCCTGCTTCCGCTGAACCTTCTGGTACATCATTCTTCGGACGGATCACACGCGGTTTGGGCGGTTCGATCACACGGCTGTTTGCATCGAGCACAAACGGTTCCTGTGACACCGTACGCACGCCCGGTATCCCGGATTTAAAAATATTAGACAACGATCTCGTCACCTCCACCACGGGAAATTACGATCTCGCCGGCATCCTCCAGTTTTCGGATAATATTTACGATCTTCTGCTGTGCATCCTCGACATCCTTCAGACGGACAGGACCCATAAACTCCATGTCCTCTTTGATCATAGATGCCAGACGGGACGACAGGTTGTCGAAGATTACCTTCTGTACGTCTTCGTTTGCATTCTTCAAAGCCACTGCCAGCTCGTTGTTCTCCACCTCACGGAGTACAGTCTGGATTGCACGGTTATCAAGCAGCAGAATATCCTCGAATACAAACATCTTTCTGCGGATCTCGTCTGCCAATTCCGGTTCCTCGATTTCGAGGTTTTCCATAATATGTTTCTCGGTACTCCGGTCGACCGTATTCAGGATATTGACGATGGAATCCACACCACCGACAATCGTGTAATCCTGATTGACCAGAGACGCCAGTTTCTTCTCCAATATCTTTTCCACTTCTTTGATTACATCCGGGCTGGTTCGATCCATCATTGCGATACGCTTTGCAACGTCTGCCTGCTTCTCCGGTGCCAGCGCGCTGACCACGGCTGCCGCCTGCGATGCCGGAAGATATGCAAGAATCAACGCGATTGTCTGCGGATGCTCGTCCTGAATAAAGTTTAAAAGCTGGCTTGCATCTGCCTTTCGTACGAACTCGAATGGACGTACCTGCAAAGATGCGGTCAGTCTGCCGATGACATCTCTTGCACGATCCTCGCCAAGTGCCTTGTCCAGAAGTTCCTTCGCATAAGCAATACCACCCTCTGCAATGTATTGCTGTGCCAGACAAACCTCATAGAATTCATCCAGCACCTCATCCTTTAATTCTGCCGATACACTTTTTGTATTGGCGATCTCCAATGTCAACGCCTCTATCTCATCATCCTTCAGATGCTGAAAAATCTTAGAGGAACGTTCCGGTCCAAGCGCGATCAGCAAAATTGCAGCCTTCTGCACGCCTGTAATATCCGATGAATGTAATGTTGTCGCCATAGTATCACTCCCAATCGTCGTTTAGCCAATTTCGTAACAATGCCACCACTGCTTCCGGGTTTTCATCCACAAATTTCTCAATCTGCTGCTTGGAAGCGGATTTATCACTAAACTCAATATCATCCAAAGTCTGGTTCTCCTTCGTTGTCGCAAGCAGAGCCTCTACCGAAAGCTCCGGTTCTGTCTCGACAACCTCATGCGGTTTCATGCTGCGGAATACAACAAATAACAACAATCCACCAATAATCACAGCCAGTACGATTGACAAAATGCTCTGTACCGGTACGGACTTCGTCTCAGCCGGGTAAAAGACTGGAACGATCCGCTCTACCACATAGATATTTGCCGCCTTCATACCGGTTGCACTGGCAAGCATGTCGACCATTTCCTGTGGGTTAATATTCTCTGTCGGTGTCGAATTTGCTGCCTGATACTCCGCAAACGTCGTACCATCCAGCAATCCCTGTTCCTTCATCTGATCTTCATAGTAGTTCTCATACCGGGTCAGATACAATGCCATGCTGGAATTCTGCATATTGACATCACCAACTGGCGTCACAGTACGGGTTGTCGTACTGCTCGTCTCGTAATCTTCACGCAGAACGCTCAAAGTCGAGCCTGCATTTGCATTATCGAGCAGGTTATAATCTGTGATTTCCTCACCATTTGCATCCGTACCAACCACGCCACCGGTACCATCAGTATTTTCCGCCAGATAGTAATAATGGGAGGATTTCGGACCGGTATCATCCTCGTCATTCGAGTAATATTTGATATCTTCAATCTCCTGCTGGGAAATATTCACATCCAGATTTGCCGATACAGATACCTCGTCATACACGCCCGAATTTACCATCAGGTTCCAAAGCTTGCTGTTGTAATACTCCTCCACCTGCTGCTGTACCATGATAACCGGGGATGCACTCGTGGTAGAGTTCTGACCGGAGAACAACAATTCGCCCTTGTTGTCAACGATTGTAATTGCCTTTGTATCCGAATTACCAACACAGGTTTTCGCATACTCTACGATTGCATTTGTGCTTTCCTGATTGTAGTCACCATTTATGGTAAGCATAATGCTGACTGAAGCAGTCTGGTCACTCGCATAAACCGTGTTTGTGCTTTCCGGCAGATTGATTGTAACCGAAGCCTTCGTCACACCCTGCATGGATGCAATATCCCGTTCCATCTCAGACTGCTTGTAAAGCTTTGCCTTGAGCTTTTTCTCCGAATCTGTCGTATTGAAGCTATTGTTAAACAGACTGTCATAATCTGACTGTCCATTATTCGTTCCAATGCCATTTTCGCCAAGGAGCAGACGTGCCTGTGACACCTGGTTCTCATCAACCTCAATCTTTAACGCATCGTCACTGACCTTGTATGTAATCGAATTATCTTCCAGCAGATTCGCTGCCTGAGCAGCTGTCGCCGTATCCTCAAAGGTGGACAATACCACATATGAAGTCCGGTTTAAAATTGCAACCAATGCGATCACAGCAACCAGAACTGCCGCCAATACCGAGAAGAATAACGCCTTCTGTCTCTTTGTATACTTTTTCCAAAACTCAACTATCTTCGATGGTAGCTGACTAAACCATTCTCTCATACGATACCTACTCTATATGCATAAATTTATAGTTGCATGTTCATCAATTCTTTGTATGCGGATACCACCGCATTTGTAACCTTCACTGTATACTGCAGGGAAATACTTGCCTTCCGTGCAGCAGCTGCCACATCATGGATATTGTCCGAATACCCAAGTGCATAGCTCATCTCCGCAGACTCTGCTGATTTCTGTAAAGAATCTGCTTCCTTATACATATCCACTGCCGCATTTAAAAACGTATCGAACGCTGTACCCTGCGAGCTGGACGCTTTTTTATCTGCACGTTCTGCAGAGCTTGCAGAATTTGCAGATTGAATACTGTTTAAGGTTGTCCATTCATCACTGAACAAACTCACTGGTGTAATTGCCATTTATCTATCTCCTGATACCAATTAGCTATTAAATAATTCCAATCCTTTTGCCGCGATATTTTTCGCAGCATTAAATGCCGTTGCGCTTGCTTCATAAGAACGGCTTGAATCAATCAGATTCGTCATTTCGGTTACTGTGTCCACATTTGGATATTCCACATATCCATCTGCATTTGCATCCGGATTGTCCGGCTCATATACAAGACGCAGATCTGATGGATCTTCCACGATCTTTGTCACTTTAACACCATTTGGTTCATAGTTTGACATATAGCCGTTTAACATATGGTCAAAGGATGTTGTATCCTGTTCTTCAAACACCACTGTCTTTCTGCGGTATGCACCACCATTCTCTGTACGTGTGGTGTTCGCATTCGCAATGTTCTGTGCAATTACATCCATTCGCATCTGCTGCGCCGTCATGCCGGTTGCAGATACATTCATCGCTGAAAATACACCCATCGCTGTTACCTCCCTAATCTGTCATCCGACGGAAATATCCATCAGAATACTTCCACATTAATTACCAGAACTAAGTACGGTATTGTATCTGGCAAACTCCTGATTCATCAGATCAACCAGAGCCTGATACTTGATCTGGTTTTCCGCCAGTCTTGCCTCTTCAGTATTGATATCGACATTGTTTCCATCCAGACGATATGAAAGCGATGCATTATCCGTGTAAACCTGTGCATCCAATGTCTCAAGATTCTGATTTGCCTTTTTCACTGCCTTGCTCAGATTCTTTTCCCCTGCAAGTTCTCCCTGCAGAACCGACTCAAAATCCAGATCTTTCCGCTTGTAATTCGGCGTGCTTACATTCGCAATATTGTTCGTCAGAAGCTCGTTTCGCAGATTCGCAGCATCTGCCGCTTTGTCCAAAATATTCACATAGTTATAAATACCGGATGTGATCATCGACTTCCTCCTTATTTTCAAACTAAAAAAATAGTTACTGTACAGATTCCCATACAGTAACTATCCTACCATATTTTGTGGTATGCTTCAACAAAAATCTTTTCTGACCACTAAATATTTACTCGTTTTCCTTTTTTTCGCGCTCACAGGTGTAACCGCATGTCTCAGAGGCACACAGAAGCTTATTTCCTTTCTCTACCATGTAACCGCCACATTTCGGACATTTCTTATCCGACGGCTTCGACCAGGACATGAAATCACAATCTGGATATCCAATACAGCCATAGTAAAGTCTGCCCTTTTTCGTCTTGCGCAAAATAATATCCTTGCCGCATTTCGGGCATGCAACACCGATCTTCTCGTAGTATGTCTTTGTGTTCCGACACTCCGGGAATCCCGGGCACGCAAGGAACTTTCCATGCGGACCATATTTGACTACCATCATACGTCCACACTGATCGCAAGGCACATCCGATACCTCATCTGCAATCTTGACCGATTCCAGCGATTCCTTTGCTTTCTCCACAGACTCTGCAAGATCCGGATAAAAATTCCGGATAACAACCTTCCACTCTAATTTTCCTTCCTCAATGCTGTCCAGAAGCGACTCAATATTTGCTGTAAACTCGGTATCCACAATTGCCGGGAATGCATCCGACATCATTTTATTGACTGCCGCACCAAGCTCTGTCACATACAGATTCTTGTTCTCCCGGATCACATAACGCCGGTTTAAAATCGTTGTGATCGTCGATGCATACGTAGACGGACGCCCGATTCCAAGCTCCTCCATCGTCTTTACAAGAAGCGCCTCTGTATAATGTGCCGGCGGCTGTGTGAAATGCTGCTTTTCCTCAAGCTCTGCACAGGTAAGTGTTGTACCTTTTTCCAGTCCGGTCAGTCTTGTCTTTTCTTCCTTCTCTTCATCTAACGAATATACAGACATGAATCCATCGAACACAACCTTCGATGTAGAAGCCTTAAACTTATGTTCCTCTGCCGTGGCATATACTGTCTTGTTCTCATAAACTGCCGGTGCCATACGGCTTGCTAAAAAGCGGTTATAGATAAGCTGGTATAAACGGAACTGGTCACGTGGAAGCTGCTCCTTTAATTTCACCGGAGATAACTCCACATTTGTTGGACGGATCGCCTCGTGCGCATCCTGAATCTTCTTGCCGGTCTTTACATCCTTTGCCTCACCGACATAGTTTTCACCAAACTGCTGCTTGATGTATTCCTTCGCATTTTTGTCTGCTTCCTCAGAGATTCGCGTCGAATCTGTACGCAGATATGTAATCAGACCGATCGAGCCCATGCCCTTGATCTCCACACCTTCATACAACTGCTGCGCGATACGCATCGTCTTATTTGTTGCGAAATTCAGCTTCTTTCCAGCTTCCTGCTGCAACGTACTTGTTGTAAACGGAAGCGGCTGTTTCTTCGTCTTCTCGCTTACCTTTATCTCTGAAACCGTAAATGGCTTTCCGTCGATTTCTTTCTTTACCTGATCAAGTTCTTCTTTTTTGACTTTATCCTTCGCATAATGAAAGCAAACCGGCTTCAGTGCCGGATTCGCTGACAGATACGCATCTAAGCTCCAGTATTCTTCCGGAATAAATGCATTGATCTCATCTTCCCGGTCACAGATCAGCTTCAAAGCGGCTGACTGCACACGGCCGGCGCTCAAACCTCTCTTGATCTTCTCCCACAAAAGCGGGCTGATCGAGTATCCAACCAGGTCTTGCCTGTTGTGCATTAACGAGATCCATATCGATCTCCCGCGCATTTTTAATAGAAGATTTCACTGCATTTTTCGTGATCTCATTGAATGTGATTCGTTTATAATTTTTTCCTTCCAGCTTCAAAGCCGCAATCAAATGATACGAAATTGCTTCTCCCTCACGGTCGGGGTCCGTTGCGAGATAGATCTTATCGGCTTTTTTCACCGCCTTGCGAAGTTGTGCCAGAAGTTCACCTTTTCCTCGGATTGTGATGTAATGTGGCTCATAATCATGTTCAATATCAATTCCCATCTGGCTTTTCGGCATATCCCGTACATGTCCGTTCGATGCAATAACATCATAGGATGCACCCAGGAATTTTTTAATTGTCTTTGCCTTTGCCGGTGACTCGACAATTACCAGATTTTTTGCCATTTCCCATTCCTCCAATACTTTTCTAGTATTCAAAAACAAGCAAACTATACACTATTTTCGGTGGAGGTGCAAGGTTAAATTCTTTTCTATCCCATTTTTTAATCCATCTTCTGCCACATTTTTACCACACTTCTTCTATCCACTTTATGCGTTCCTGCCCCATAATTTCACGTTCTCTAGCACATTCTTCCGGGAATTCTTTCTTATTAACAGCTTTATCTTGCCACAGGATTTTCACAGTTTCCAATATTGGGAATTTTCGGATAATTCAAATATTCCCCCAATCATTCCTTACATATTTGTCTGTCATTGGGGATTTTTTGCATATTTCGATAATTTCTCCATCATTTTTTGTACTTTCTTCCATTTCGTTGGGTGATTTTTTCTTATTTGTCATTTTCACCCAATTCCTTGCTATACCTCTACTTGTTATTGGGGTGATTTTTGATGATTACCAATATTTTAATCAATATTTGCTACAGCAAAAGAAATCATATTTATACAATATAAAAGCAGGAAGTCTCGCTATAAGACCGCCTGCCTGTTGATTATTCTTATATAGTTTTCTATATCTCGTTTTCCTTTAGAAATTTACCACTCTCATTACTTAATCATAAAATAAACTGTATTATTTTTGATTAGAGCTTCTTCTCATCTCTCGTTTAGCTTTAATTTTACCTAAAAGTCCAGAAAGATACATGGCTAATACAATTAATACACCAAAATCTAATCCAAGTCCCGCACTTGCAACTCTTTCGTAGATACTTCCTGGTGTGTCTAATCCCATTACTTCAATAATAACAAATGCAATCATTCCTATTATTGCAATAACCGTAAGTACAAATAACCTTCCTTTAATTTTTTGATTAATTGTCTCTGTATAATCAGATAATTTCAATACTGTTTCTTTTACTTCTTCATTCATATTCTCGCTTTTCTTTTCTCCATCAATGATTTCAGGTATACTAACATCATAAAATTCAGCCAATTCAGCCAACAAACTAATATCAGGCATATTAGAACCCGTTTCCCTTAATTAAAGATATTGTTGGGTAAAAAAGAAAGGTCAGTCGATTTTGCCGATGAAGCGGTAGTAGATTTCTACTTCCTGCTCACGGCTTCCGTCCTCGCCCTTGACAGCTTCGTGGACGGTTATTTTTTCAATTAGAGTGTTCAGAAGTTCGGCGGTCAGCTCCACAGGGTTGACATACTGTTTCATCAGGGCAATCCACTTTTCAGCATCCGCTGCGGTCTGTACGGCGGCTTCCATCGTTTCGTGAAGCTGTCTTATTTTTGTTTCAAGCTCCTTTTGCTCGTTCTGGTACTTCTCGGACAGCATATTGAAATTATACTCGGTTATGCGTCCGGCAGACCAGTCCTCATACATTTTAGCAAACAGCCCGTCAACCTCGGCTTTACGCTTCTCTGCCTTTTTCAGCTCTGCAACCTGCTTTTTCTTCGCAGAGTTTCTTTCCCTGTCGCTGGCATTGAGCAGCCGTTTCAGCAGCTTGTCCTCGTCTTTCTGTACCATCATAGACCAGTATTGCAGTCTTGCAAGCACATAGGCATACAGTACATCATAGCGGATATAGTGCATGGAACACTGGCGTAATCCCTGTCCGTTCTTGCTGCAATGGTAGTACCCGTATGGGTTTTTGTTCTGCTTGTTTTCCCCATAGGCTAAAGACCATCCGCAGTCTGCACATTTTATCAATCCTGCGAAAATCTGTGTCGTACCGTTTCTGCGTTTCCTGCGTCTGCTTGCAATCAGCTCCTGAACTTTTTGGAACACTTCTTCGGAAATGATGGCTTCGTGGGTATTTTCCACACGATACCACTCTTCCTGCGGCTTCCGCACTTTTTTCTTGTTCTTGAATGAAATGTTGCTCTGCTTGTTGTGAACACTGTGACCGATGTAGGTTTCCTCTTTCAAAATGCTCTTGACCTGTGCAATCGTCCACGCATAGGCTTTTTCTGCGGGCGCACCGGCGTAGATATTGGCGAAAGTCCCGTATCTTTCATAGTTCAGCCAGCCGGGGGTAGGTACTTTTTCTTCCACCAGAATCCGTGTAATGCTGGCGGCACCCCTCCCGTGTACGGCAAGGTCAAAAATCTTCTCTACAATCCAGCGCGTTTCCGGGTCAATCAGAAGATGACCTTTTTTGTCCGGGTCTTTTACATAGCCCAGCGGTGCATAGGCTCCATAGTGTGCGCCATTGGCAAATCTTGTGTGCATGGCAGCCTTGACCTTTTTGCTGGTCTGTCGGGCGTGCATTTCATTCAGGATGTTTAAGAACGGGGCAAGCTCGCTTTCTCCGTTGATGGTGTCCACATTGTCATTGATGGCAATGTAGCGTACTCCCTTGCTGGGGAAATAGATTTCCGTGTACTGACCGGTCAGGATATAGTTTCTTCCCAGACGGGATAAGTCCTTTGTGACAACGCAGTTGATTTTCCCGTCCTCGATGTCATCAATCATCCTTTGGAAACTTGGACGCTCGAAATTTGTCCCACTCCATCCGTCGTCAATGTACTCGTCTACAACGGTCAGCCCATGCTCTGCGGCATACTGTCTAAGCATCATGCGCTGGGTCTGGATACTGCCGCTTTCCCCCTGTAATTCATCGTCACGGCTCAATCTCAAATATAGTGCAGTGTTATAAATCGTTGTATTGTATGGTTGTTTCACGGTTAAAAATCCTCCTTCTAAAAGAAACAACCCACGCTTATACAATACTCGCTGGTACAAGTATATCATAAGCGTGGGCTGATTGACAGTCGTTATTCCGTATTTTTTCAGGAAGCGGCGGCAGCGTGCTGGATCACATCTTCCAGCAGGCTGTCAAGCGGCTTCCCATCCTGTGCGAAATGCTCCGATACCTTGATACGGACTTTCCCCATGACAAAATACTGGGTGCCGTCTTTTTCGGTAAGCAGGGTGCCGCTGTTTTTGTTATTGCTCTCGTTTTTGCTTTTTGCCATAGGCAGTTACCTCCATAAATGAAATATGCCCGACAAGGGAATGTCAGGCAGGTGTACAGCCGCAGACTGTCTCCATGTCAACCAAACCGTGTCAACCGGCAGAAAAGACTTTGAAAACAATCCATAGGCGCTCTATTATTACTTTTTACTTTTTCTTTGATTTCTTGGTTGACATGGTTGACAAAGGAGAGAAATGCCCCAAATATCAGGCTTTTCCCCGTCAACCGGCTGTCAACCAAAGCGTCAACCAAACTGTCAACCGGTGGCTTTTCAGAATGGCAGTTCCATTTGCCGGGCTTCTTCTTCCGTGATTTCCTGAAAACCGTCCCCCTCCGGCGGGGCTTGGTTGACACGCTCCCAGCCTTTTTGAGAACCGTATTTCTTATACCGCTTCGGGTTTTTGTAGGCTGCCCAGCCCTGTATGATGCCGCCCGCAATGCCGGTATTCATAATCTCGCAGATTGCCCGTGTCTCCCAGTCTGCCGGGGAATTTAAGTTCCCCAGTGCTTCCTCATAAAGCTGCTTGGAGCATACCCTGTCGCCGGTGTAGTCCTCCAAATAGGCGTAGATCATGCCAGCCTGTGTGTCCTCCTGCATGAAGTCCTGCTGGTGGGCGTTCAGGTATCGGTTCATTTCTATGCTGAATGACAGCTTATACTTCCCACTGCGGTAAACCGTCATGGCTTCCGCCCACATCTGTTCGATATACGCCCTCGCCGCCGCTTCATCATCCAGTATGTGAACCTCCGCCCGTTCCGGGTACACCGTTACGGGGAGAAAGCGCCGGTTGCCGGTGCGGTCACGGGGTAAAAAGTCCTGCCGGTTGGTCGTCCCTCCAAATACACATTGCCGCAGCCGGTCTGCCGGGTGTGTCTCATACGGCACTTTGTAGGTTTCTTTCTGGCGGCTTAAGAATGACTTGATTTCCTCAATACTCTTGGCGTTGGCTGTGGCAATCATCTCCGACATCTCGATAATCCAATGCCCTTGCAGCTTGCGGTACACATTTTCATCGTCCAGCTTCTTCAAATCGTCTGAAAACCATTCGTCCCTGCCTGCCAGCAGCCGGAAAAAGGTAGATTTCCCGGCTCCCTGACCACCAACCAGACAGAGCATGACCTCAAACTTGCTCCCCGGTCTGAATACCCGCCGGATGGCTCCCATCAGGAACAGTTTCAAGGCTTCATAGGTGTATTCGTCCGTATCGGCTCCCAGAAAGTGATGCAGGGCGTAACGGATGCGCTCTGTGCCGTCCCATTGCAGGCTGTTCAGGTAATCCCTGACCGGATGGTAGCGGTTTTCATTGGCAACAATCTTGATGGCGCTCTGCACCTTTTTCTCGCTGGTAAGCCCGTAATTTTCTTCCAGATACAAAAGCAGGTAGTTCATGTCCATGTCGGTCAGCGTGGTACTGGTGCGCTCCCAGCCCAGCGGCTTCACAATGTCAATCTGCTCCGTCAAAAGGTTCAGGCGCAGCGCCCCGCGAAACAGAGGGTCACGCTGGAACACCGTCAGGCAGTTTCGGATGCTGTTCTTCACGCCGCCTTTCTGCGTCCCCTCTAATGTTTCCCGGATTTCTGCCGGTGTCTGCGCTGGCTCTATTGTATCCATCGTCCTTTTGACCGCTTCCTGCGTTTCCGGCGGCAAGCTCTGAAATTCGCTGTTCAAGCCGCAACACCTCCTTTCCCTGTGCGGCGATCAATGCCGCTTTTTCTTCTATTTCTCCGTATAACAAAATATCCAAAAGGTATTCTGTGTAGCTTATCCTCTGCAACGCTTCCACAAAAAGAGGATGCCAGATGGCATCCTGCGGCTGTGGGGCGTGTGCTGTTTTCCAATGCTCCAGCAGGCGCAGATAATCGCATAGCACCCGGAAACAATACCGTTCCGTTTCCTGAAATCTCTGCTCCGCTGATTTTTGTCGGGGCTGTGACCTGTTGTGACGCTTCCTATCTGGCGGCGCATTGCCGGATTTCTCATAGGAAACGCCGAAGTCCTCCGCAAGCCTGACCGCAGCTTCCCGTTTCCCCAATCCATGCAGCAAAGCGGCCAAGTCGATCACATCCCCGGAAGCCCCGCAGCCGAAGCAGTAAAAGCGGCTGTCCACTTTCATGCTGGGCGTGCGGTCATTGTGGAATGGACAGCAGACCATGCCGTTTCTCCCCACCCGGATTCCATAGAATGAAGCAGCCTGCCGGGTGGTAACAGACTGTTTCACCGCTTCAAATACATTCAAATGCTCCCTCCATAAAAATACTGGTAGCGGTAAAGCTGCCGATTATATCATAGCTCCATCTCATGTTTCTTTCTCTGTACTTCCTGTAGCTGCTCTCTCTGGCGCAGTGCGGTATCTACGGCGTTCTGCACCTGCCGTAGCCGTATGACTTCCTCCCGGAGTGGCTTGTGCTGCGGAGACAGTTCGGCATACTCTGTTTTTAACTGTGCGTATTCCTGTTTCCATGCTTTCAGGGCAATGGGTTTTCCGTCCAGTTTTTCTTTCAAAATACGGCGGGCGGCATAAAACAGCCGTAACTCCGCATCGTGGGATGTTTCAAATTTCTCCCTCTGTTTCTTAAACTTGATATTGTTCAATTCCGTATGAACAGGTTTTAGCCGCTGGTAATTCTCGCCCTCCCGTATCAATTCCTGCAATTCCTTTATCCGGGCAGATTTCTTTTTCATGGAGTCGCTTAACGCTTCAAATTCTTCGTTGACAGAGGAAAGACGCTCCTGCAAATCCTCTAATGTGAGCAGCTTGTTTTCCGTCAGATAATTGACGGCTTCGGCAAACTGCTTTAAGTTTCCGGTTCTGGCTTTATTGCTCCATGCCCCTGCGTTGCGCTGGTTGTAATAAGCGATCAACAGGTCGGCAAGGCTCGGTGTCTGCGGTTTGGAAAGTTCTTCTTTTACCTCTGCCATCCAGACAAACAGGGCTTTGATCTTCTTCCTCACATCCTGCATGAGCCGGTTGGTGGCTTTAATCCAGCGGTTCAGTTCCCCTTTCTCGGTGCGGATGCCCTTTGCTTCCATCTGCCGGACATTAGCTCCCTCGTGGACAGTAGGTATCAGGTCAAGCCCCTGCCGCACATAGGAACGGTGGTCGATACGCACATCCAGCCCTTTTTCCTCAAATTTTGTATTAACGGCAGCCGCCCACTGCTCCCGCCAGTGTTCCAGCGTTTCCGGCTCATGCCAGTCTGTTGTATGGACAGCGTTAAACATATAATCGCCGTTTTTATCCCGGATTCGGTTTCCATCTTCATCAAGAAGATATTCCCGACGCTGTTTTTGTCCCCATGTGCCATCCGGGTTCAAAGGGCGCATGGTTGTCATCACATGAAAATGCGGGTTAGGGATGCCGCCGTCCTCTTTCTCCGGGCTGTGAAAAGCAAGGTCGGCAATCATGCCTTTTGTCACAAACTGCTCCTGTACGAACTTCCTCGCCAGCTCCATGTTTTCTTCCAGCGTCAATTCATTCTGCATGGCAATATCAAAGGAATAGGCAAGCTGTGCTTTTGGATGTTTCTCGCAGTTCTCCACAGCATTCCAGAGGGTCGCCCGGTCAAGATATATTTCCGGCGCATGGGGCGGCAGCATGATTTCCGAATCGATCACGCCGCCCTTTTTGGTGTAGTCGCTGACTTCTCCATAGTAGCTGCTGTAAAGACGCTCCCCGGCTCGATAGGCTGCGCTGGCAATGGCGCTCTGACCGGCGCTGCGCTTGATCTGTGCGATTGAAAAATGATAAAGTGCTATCCTTAGTCACCGCCTTTCTCCTGCCCGGAAATACGGGCGTGGTTCTCTGCGGCAGACCGGATGAAATGCTCCGCCTGCGGCAGATTCAAAATGCTTTCCATGAGGGAATAAAATTCCGTTTCGGTCAGCTCCTTTGTCTGTGGCGCAATGCTCTCAATGACTGCCCCACGGGTAATCAGCCGGTGCGTCCTCTGTTTTCGGGAACCGCTTTCCAGATACGTCTGCCGGTTTTTCAAACGCTGCATTTTCCGTTTTTCCCGTTCCAGCAGGACAGTGTTTTTTTCATATTCCTGCTTCAACTGTTCCAAAGATTTTTCCGTGTTCTCACATCCTTTGCTTATAAGATAAAGAAAGACCATCCGCAGACAGTCCGTGTGTCAGTGCTTCTATAAAACCCGATGAAAAGGGAAAAACGCAAAGCGGATTTCTCTTTTTGGCGGGTACACAGGGGATAGCCGCTTTAGCGGCGCAAGGGGGTGTAGCCACCTTGTCGGAGCGAAGCGAACGCAGACCTCGGATTGCTGATTTTATCAGCGGCAGAGGTAAGCTCCGCAGGACGCACGATACATGGTCTTTAGACTATGTATAGAAGTGCGCCCTTAGTTCCTAAGGGATTTTGCCGTTTCCGGCAGTCTTGTCCTTTTTCTTGGAACGCTTGGAAAGATACTTCGGGCAGTCAACCACAACCGCCCGGAAGCTCTGTTTACATTCGTGCTGGCATTTCCGGCACAATTCGTTGTAAGTGATACGGCTGCGGTCATTTAAGAAGAAAGACCATTCCAGCCGTCGCTTGTTACTCATTCTTGCCATAACCGGCTCCTTTCTCCGTTTCTATCTGATGTACGCAGATAGGCTGTTTTGGTGTAGCGTCTCGGTATTATTTTTAAGGTTTTTTCCCTCTGTATGCCCCTTTGGAAAGTACGGCAGTATTGCAGTCAGGGAATGATACCTCACGCTTATTTGTCGCTTCCCGGTACGGTTTCGGAGCCTTTTGCCATCCATTCAAAGAAAGCAATTTTGCTGACCTTGATAAGCCTGCCCCTGCGGAACGCCGGAAAGCCGGGTGTGTGTACCAGCTCATAGGCGCTCGCTCTTGAAATTCCCATAATCCGCTGAATGTCCGCCACATCCAGAACCAGCGGTAAATCCTCGTAGCTGTTCAATCTCTTTTTATCGTTCATTCTGTTCCTCCCATAAATCAAATAGGTTAAAATGCTTCCTGCTGCCGTTCTCCCCAAAAGCCGTTTTCCTGCCCCATTCCTGCGGTGTTTCCCTGCATTGGTGCGCCGGATGCGTCACTTCTCCTGCCGGTCATATCCCTTTTGGACGGTCATTCACTTGTCAAGGTACTGTTTGGCACGAAATTACCAACTGCAATCATCATAGCGGACTATCCTTGACAAAACAATGCTTCTGCGATACCATGAGTGTAACAGATATAACTAAATTATATAATTACCATAAACAAAGGCAGGGGATAGGGATGGAGAATCAGTTTATACGGCATGAGCCATGTTTTGAGAGGATTTTGTTTGTCCTGACGCTGGACAGGAAGAAAATGAAAGAGCGGATTTTGATTGGGGAAGAACAGCAGATCCGCTTCCGGCTGAACGGGAGCCAAAACGCAGAGGTGCTTTGTGATATGACACGCCCACTGGGAACTTTTTTGATAAACTTTGAGCATGACACGGACAGAGATTGGAACTTATATGGGCTTTCTCCGCTGCGGCAAGCCCTCCACTCCAACAGATGGAAACAGCCGGAGCTGGAGCAGGCGGCAAGCGAATTTCTCTGGGGAAAATATCTTAGCAACGATCCTCTGAAAATGTATGTAGCGTTCCGTATCTGGAACAGCTATCTGCTTGCCAGAGAACCCCGTGACCGTAACGCTGCCTGTGACCGCTTCATGGATAAAATGAGCAGCCTGACCGGGGTATTCCATAACGAAGCCATGAGCTTTGACAGGGAGACAGGAAAACCGAAACATTTTCAAGCTGGCAGCCTTTATTTCAAAGGCGCACCGTCAGAAGATACCCGGCTTGACCTCTGGTTCCCGGACAACCGGCGCACAGAAGAATGTGTGTCTGCCTATGCGTCCCTCTACCCGTTGATTACCTATTATTTGAACCGGCTGAATGACTGGGGGCTTTGCTTCCGGCAGTGCAAGGTCTGCGGGAAATATTTTCTGGCAAAGAGCCAGCGGTATGAGCTGTGCAGCGACAAGTGCCGCAAAGCACAGGCGCTTCAGAACAAACGGGAATTTGACGAGAGGGCAAGAGAAAATAACTATGACCTGCTTTATAAAAATGAATGCCAGAACTGGCGCAA